>Ga0302188_10000687_pt1 | contig 27899 bp, 21 predicted proteins | sample II_Bog_E2_1_FD_198783 | JGI IMG/M metagenome (GOLD analysis project Ga0302188, IMG submission 198783) | Peat permafrost microbial communities from Stordalen Mire near Abisko, Sweden - II_Bog_E2_1 | ecosystem: Environmental > Terrestrial > Soil > Wetlands > Peat | place: Sweden: Abisko...
CATACTGATTCCTCTTCAAATTGCAAAAAAAGCAACTGAAATGAAAAGAACATGTTGCTGATGGAATGATTGAGTGCAGATGCCTCTATTCTATTATTTTTATGACAAAAACTAGCCAGAAGGATGAACAATATTTTTACGATTATAACATTAAACACTGAACAAAACAGTTGGTTCAATATTAGTCAAAGATGACAATACAGTCAACTCGCAGAGCCATTGACTTCTTTCAATAGACTTTTGATGAGGGGTGGATGATTTATGTAACCAAAAACATATTTTTAATTTTGTGGTAATAATTACCTAGCATAAAAAAATAAAATGTATCAAAGCAATAATATAGGCATCAATAGCAACAGCTCCCTTGATTTTCAGATCAACATTCTCTTCAATAAGCATGATTCGAAGGGCACTGGTTACTTAAATCTAAATGCACTTCACGTATTTTTAAACGAGCTACTCTTAGCTATGGGAAATACTTATTGCCTAAATTATAATCAAGCTCGTCAAATCCTCTTTGATATTGATCCGACCTGTAACGGAATGGCGAATAGAATGGCTGTCAAAAGAATGTATTATCAGATTTTACAAAATAGCACAAAATATAAACTTACTCAGAATAATAATCAAAACATAACAAGCTTTAATCCAAGTTTTAACAACGGATTTGGAATGGGTGGGATGGGAGTCAACACAAGCATGGGAGGGTTTAACTATACTCCCTACTTTAATAGCGGATTTAACTTGGGGCTTAGTAGTATAGGCATAAACAATTATGGCATGAATAATCTTGGTATGAATTCCTTCTCATACAATGGCGTTTGGGACTCCTATCACACCAAATATCTGCAAAATCAAATTGATAGAGTCTTTCTTAAGTATAACTACACTGGAAATGGACAGTTAAGAAGTAGTGAGTTTGCTTCCGCTTATTGCGAACTGTGTATGAGTATGGGTCAAACTCCACCGCTAGATATTTTAACGATAAACCAGATTGCGATGCAGTCAACCCCTAATTGTAATGGTGTAATTAGCAAAATCTAAATGTTTAACTTGTTCAAAATGGCTCAGTACAATTTATTCTGATCTTAAAGAAAGTATCGATATTCATGTCTTGATAATAATACGAATGAATAAAGTCTGTAAAAAATGAATATTTTTATGAATCAATAAATATCATAAACCCACAGATACTCTCAGTAATCTGCGATACCTCTACAGTTTATTCTTCAACTGTCTTTCTAGTTTGGATGTGTAATCAATTATTTATATAGCATGTTCAGGAGTACATTCTTCCTTTTCTTACGGCAGTTCTGCAGTTGGGCCATAGGTAAGATTTACTTTTTCTTCTAAATTTTTTTGTTACAAGCAGTTATCTTTGTTCGGATGACTCCACTACTTATGAACGATATATTTATGTTTTTGCTGGGAACATGATTTCTAAACGGGCTGGCAAATTAAATTATTTGGCAAGACTTCCTCATTAGCGTCATTTATTCTTTTGGTCGTTGACTGAGGAATTTTTAAAATGAGTTCTTGTTTTGGATCTTAGATATCAGTAATCATTTTAATTGAAATGTACTTTAATTATCTTTATTTTTTGAGATCTTCTAAGAGGGTGTCGATCTAAATCTATTCTTATTTCTTTTATGTGACATTCTCGTCCATGAACTCAAACATTTGGGTTTTTCTGTTTGTAGACTTATGTTTTTCGCTATTTGAAAAGGTCATGTTTTCCTGCCTTTGTAGGGATGCTCTATCCTGTTTTTATTTATTTTTTATTACTAAATTGCAGTACTTTTGATATATCTCTACGTACTTAATGAGATCTTAATAATTCTCTGATTTTTTGATTTCTTATTGCTGAAGAGCGATGTTCATGGCTCTTATCTTTCTTCTTTTGGTCAGAATACTGTCTTCCATACAAATAATCAGCTCATTGCAATCTTTGCAAGTCAGTTGTCTCTAAATCTTTCTCAAGAATCGTTTATTACGCTCAATATGGTGCTGTACATGATTTTTTTTCTAATCAATAAAACACGAAGAAGCACCTTCGCTGGCATTTTCTTAAAGTTCGTCCTTTGGCTATTCAATAATCTTGAGAGTCGGAGCACGATCATCCTAAACAATGCCTGCTTCATTAACGATAGGAAGAGGACACGGTTATCTGCTTACAGATTCATCATTCACTGGAATGATATTGATAATTTATGAAGGTTCCTCAGCAATAGTGGCAATTTTTGTTTTTCTGCCGACTCGATGACCCCTCATCAATGCTCCATTTTTAGTTATTTTAACCGGTGCTGTATTAGCTTTGGCTTTATCAATTGCTTATTTTGCAATTTATTTATCGTGTTCTCTTTCAATATTTGCAAAGGAAGAAGTACTAACCATTTGAATAGCCTTTTGACTAAATTCCTTAAGCTTTGTATGACTGTTTTTGCTGCTATTTTTACAGCTTTTGTCAGTTGCAAATCCACTTTTCCCGCTTCCCTCCTTTGCAAACTGCTTTATGGTTACATTCGATCTTTGTCTTGAATCATCAGGAGCTTCCCCACAGAAGCTTTTCCGTCTTTAAATTACATTTTTAGATTTTAGGAGTATACTTTTACGAGTGGGATTAATCTTTTCCTCGGACTTGCTGATTTTCCAAAATTGTCTGAGACCAAGTCCTTTATCGTCTTTGGACCATCCAAATTTATTACAGAGAACCTCAATTAATTAATTTTTGAGAAGATACTGTTAATCTTTGGTTTTGATATTTTTGGCCTCTTTCCTAATTTTTTGAAGGACTATTTTGACAAGCATATTTGCATGATCTCCTTATAGATTGCCAATTTTAATACCTTCCTCAATATCGTCTTCCATTTCGTCCAATACTTTTTTGTATATGTCAATATCTGAATCAACCAATTATCTCAGCATTTATCTGCCTTATTCATTTTCGATATTGTCCTCGTGCATAAACCTTTGACATATTTCTCTAAGAATTTCTTGATCTTCGATATTTCCGAAAAAGGAAGGACGATTAGTCATAAATTTAGCTCTTTTTCGTTTCAAGTCATCTGGTCGTTCATGTATTACCTCCTCATCAATAAGCTCTAAGCCAGTACCCTTAAATCCAATTTTTTTTAATTTGATGGTTTCATTCATGGAAGGATCTTCTCTTGATGAAGAAGATAGCTGAGATTTGCTATGCTCAGTATGAATATTTCCTTAAGTAAAAACCTTTTGCAATGTGCGTAAGTTGCCTTTTCCCATTAGTTTTTATGAAGTCTTGGGTTTGCTCAATAACACCAAATTGCTGTCTTTCAAAAATTATTAAAAAGCAACATTATGGCAGTCCAACTTTTGTTTGCTTGCTGTTTTTTCTTACCTTTTAGCAAACTAGCTCTTCAAAGATGGCTTTCTATTATTTTACTATGCCTTCAAATGAATTATAGGTTTTCTTTCTGTCTGTTCTTAACATTTGTGGCTGTGCAAATGGGCTAAAGTCAAACAGACATTCTCATTCGGCTAAGTTTCATATTTTATTATTTTTTTGATCTTGTTCTGTATCTTGCGATGATATTTGCACTTGCAGTTACTTTTATGCTAAATTTTGCGTTAGTAGAAGGGTGAAATTACTTTCAAATCATCAGTATGATTGTATTAATGATGCTTGCTCTATTTATCAGGTTTTATCTGATGTCCTTTGTAGCGGATTCTGTTTTCGAGCTCGTTGACAGTCATGGTCGTAATCTTTTTGTATTATTCTATGAGCAATTTGTTCATGGAAATTATAACATTAAATAATAAGGCTTTCGATTCTTAATCGCCCTATCATCTACCAATTGATAGAGAAATATAAAATACAAATATTAGCATCAATTAATCAATCAATCGGAAAGGAAAGGTTGAATTTATTATTGCCCTCGTTGTTAGTAAACTGAAATAGTATTTTTTAAACAACAGAAAGAATGTTTTATTTTTATATTTATTGGCTATTGTAAGATAGTATGATCAGTGGCATGAGTATTTACAGAGTGAACTGAAAATGTAAACATGAAAATGCAATTGTTAAGTAAGTACTATATTATTAGGATATACTTTTAATCATTACTGCTGCTTTAAAAAATGAGGGTTCATTATTCAGCCATCTTTTTTTTAATCATTGCAACTAATTCACCACTAAGTCCATGGATATGAATTTTGTATTTGAGGAGGACAGTTGGGCTAAATACCTGATTTGCCCTATATGTGCAAAATTATTTCAGAATCCTATGAGACTAAATCGCTGCGGACATACTTTTTGCGAACTTTGCATATCAAACAAAGTCTGCTTTATCTGCAGTAAACCCTTCTAAAACTTTCAACCAGATTTAACAGCTGCAGGACTCATTGCAGATATGATTGTTAGATGTAAAACTTAAGACTGTCCTTTCAGAGGTATTCAACTCTATATATAGGAACCTATGAGGAATATAGCATACATCACCAAAATAATTGCCGTTTGCAGCAATGCGGAGGTCTGGAAAACTGGAAAAAATAGTTACAGGAGAGTCTAAGTCAATTTGTCATTGAGAAAGTCGAGAAAAGTAAAAAAGATAATAGTAACTTTAATGAGGTGAAGCCAGAAAGCCTTTTGCAAAAATAATAAACACAATGTAAATCCTCCAAAAATAAAAACAATTCTTTGGCTGATTTTTTCAGCATTTAACTAAAAAGAAATATGTAAAAAAAAGATGAGAAATAAAAATTTACTAATAATAGGGCTGTAACAATATATGAACCAATTACTAAGAATGTGGCTGGCTAAATCTTTTCAAAGTTTAGTTCAAAAAAGGACAAATAGGAAGTATAGATTATTCAATTATGAGAGCATTTCATGATTATGGCATTTTATGAATTATAGATTTGTATTTCATAAGTTATAATCATCAAAAATAACTGTATTCTGATATTTTATAATCACTTTCCTAATTGCCGAATTGCTCACTAAAGCAAATAATATGACAAGCAAAACTCAACAACAAAATGGAACATGCACAACCTAAAACGCAAAGCATTGTTGGTCTCTGGGACCTCTTAAAGAACTTCGAATCATTCAAGCACAACTAGCAGACATTGATACACAATTAAAAACTGTTGATCTGCTTTAGACTTGCGGTGATGCTATGAGCCCCAAAGAACAATATGAATCAAATCAAAAATCAAAGAAATTTTGTTCGGTAAAGATCTGCCTTCAAGATTTCGTTCTTCACAAGAAGATAGAACTCATCGACTAAAAACTGAGACTGATCAATCTTCTTGAAGAAAGCTTAGATTTACGGCTGATAGACCCCTACGACATTGAAATTTTTTTACGTTGAGAATTTGATTGTTTATTTTGCATTGATAATAAGCAAAGTCTATATACAGCAGTTCAAATAAAAGATGATAAGACAATACTTAAATACATATGGTTGATCAGGCATATTCAAGTATTGATATCTACCTGATCATCTCTAATCCAGCGCCTCAATGTCCTCTAAGAAACATTGTGTATCTAGGAAAAGGTTGCAAGAGTAGCTCCATGCTTATATTAATCATAAAATTTCTTAATGATATGCTATTTTCGCTTTGCATTCATTTATCGCTTGCTTACTTTAGGCTTATCAGCTTTATCAACATCCACTGCGTTTTCATTATTGCTTGGCTTTTGCCTAACTGCTCGGTGTCGGCGACGAATTGGAACCTCAAGAGGAAGAGGAGATCTTTCCGTAATAATCCTAACTCTTTTCTTCATTTTCCAGACTGTCCGCTCGAGTAATAACATTTTTTACCAAAGCATTTCTATTTGATCTTTTAACTTTTGAGCATCACAAGGATGATTGGGAGGATGAGAATGTAAGCTTTCTGAAGTATGATAGGTTAGTTTTTCAATTCTATGTGAATATGATACTTGACTGGCCTTCGCTGGATGACTAGTCATTGCTATAGTATTGCTTTATCAACTGGTTTGAATATGAATGCTTTATTGAAATTGACCTATTTTATATATAGTTTGACCTAATAAGTTATTTTCTACTTTCGTGAATGGAAATGTATGGTTTGTATTTATCAAACTTAACTCACAACCACTGTTCATTTTCATTTTGTAACATTATATTTAGCATGAAAGCAAAAAATATGTAATCAAATCTTCTCAAGAAACAAGCTACTTGTCTTTTGAACGACCACAATTTTAAAAGCATATTCGTGAAAAGTTCACCTTTCGGTTAATGTAGCATAATCTTTGGTGAATGTGAAAAAAGGAATAAAATTGCATCCTACTCAAACGCCAGGACTTACTGTAAACTAAAAAAGCAAAACTGTCAAGATCGTAAAATAAATAGGACAATTCTTAAAGACAGAATTAAAAGCGATAACTTGGAGGCAATAACTATTACACCAATAAAACTTAACCCCAATTTATTACAACGAGTAAGGTCAACTTCCTCCAGAAGTATAAGCAAACAGAGGATGTGCAAAACTTAAATTGAGGAGAATCCCCAAAACATTTTTGCGAGCAGGGTATCACGAAGAAGACCCACATTTTTTAAAGCAGATGCCCGATTAACTCTTAGTTCTTTGAATGATGTTAAGCTACATCATCGGTCGTTTTCTGTAAAAATGACAGCTGATAGTAACAACAGGCTGAGAAGCACTCACAATAATTTTTCTTAATGTGGGTCTTGTAATAATTAATAAACTGCCATTAATGGCTGGCAAACCGAGTTTTTATAACGTTTTCTATGATTCTTGTCTTAAATGTATTGATAATATCAATCGAATGTAAAATCATTCCCTTTGAGACCAGTGAGGTAAATCTTGAATTTATCCTTGTTAAATTCCCTTCCATGGCTGTACTGAGAGCTATATTTCACCTAAATGAGACTAATCTTTGGGTAGACTGCACTTTTGTCTTTACACAAAACTTCTCCTTCTCATGTCGGTTAACTTGATAGTAAAAGAAATATTTTGTGGCTTTGGGCGGTTGATGAGATTTATTCTATCTTTTTTTCCTGAAAATGCATGCTGATACTGAGGACTGATGGGTTTTTTGCGACTGATGCATGTTTCACTAATACTAAATTGGTGATGGACCACATCACCCCTTTCTTGTAAATCCTCAAGCATCTTTAATTGTATTCTCTTTTTTTAGTTGTTTTTGAAAAGAGTCATTCTAAAATGATCTTTAGTCTGAGGCAGTTCTTGATAGTCTTCGCTTCCAAAGTTAACTGCTGAAATGTGACTATTATTGCTTAAAAATTATTTTATTTTACTCTTTATTTGCTCAACAGATAAGTCACAACCAGAAAAGTCAAGCCTTTTTTTATCCACAGAATTGATTCTGCCTCGATGCTGGGATCGAATAAAAGTAGATTTTTGCAAAAGAGCCTATGTTTTTGAGATGGGTGTTAATCCAAGTCTTATAACCTGGTGATGATTTTTATTGCGGCTGAGTTTAGGCATTTGACCGCTAAATTGAAGTGGATGCTGTCTGTAATTCTGTGCCATGATGAGCTCTTAGAGCATTTATTGGATTATTATATTTCATCCATTTAGGTTATGATTTGCATATGTAAGTTATAAGGAAAATTTAATTAAATAAATCATAATTTATGATACATTTCATTAGTTTTAGATTTTCTTTTTCAGCACAAATGAGTTACGTTTTAGCTGCAAATTATAATACAACTACTCAAAATTTTTGACTCTCTTTTTCTATAAATTGAGTTCATCTTTTATACTTTCACTGAAACGTTGCAATTTAGAATAGTCTTAACTTTTTGACTTAAATTGTTTTTACAAAGTCTACAGGCTAAATGTTTTCGATTTCAGCTCTGACTTCATCCCTTGAATCTAATTGCTTAAATTGTTGCTGATTTTTTAGCATTAGTGGAGTTTCGCGCTTACCTTTTCATATTTAATCATTTCTGTCTTCAAATACTTATTTTCTTCTTGGAGTAAAGTTTGATATTTTTAAACCATCTCAAGTTCTTGTTGGTACTTATCTTTGAGTTTTTTATCTTAGTCATTAAGTTTACCTGTTTTGAATCGACTTTTAGGTACCTGCAAAGGCAAATTTTGCTATTATTTGTCAGTTTATTGCAATATAGATTTAGTTACTGGTTACCTATCAAGAATAGAACTTTATTTCTGTTATTTCGTGTTGGATTTGAGGGTTTATATTTCCTGTTTGAGTTTTTCAACAATTTATGAGTTGACTTTGCGGCTCTATTATATTTCAATTTCCATTGAAGTCAATTTTGTTTTCAGACCATTTTCTTGTTCTGTCAGGCTGATCTGACAGTTGATAACTTGATCTTAAACCAAAGTTTTTTTTTATCGGATTTACTCCATTTATAATTTGCATGACTCATATTATTTGATTAAATTTTAATAATCTAATTACTTTAGTCTGAGTTATTATTGAACTGTTAATCTTTAAATCTATTCTTTCATTCTTGATGCCTCCATCTATTCAAGTAAGGCTTATTTATTGTTAATATCTTCACTTAACTATTTTAGCTATTATTAAAGAGCTGCTATTTTTTATGATAAAGTAAAGTTCTATCCTTACAAATTACCTAATTTTTGAATTTGATTTTTTGATTCAATATTTTTTGACTGTAGAGTCTCAATCTAATAGTCTTTTGCTTCTAACTCAGCTTGTAATATTTTATTTTTGACTTAGCATTCTTAAAGATGAATGGCCATATGAAAGATATTCTCCTCTAGCTGAGAGTGAGACTTTTCCATCTCTTAAAGTTGGTGTTGACAGTTCTCTAAAAGGCTAACTTTTTGTTTCATCACTTCGGCGATAGTTGTTATGTCTTCTAATTTTTGAATTTGGTCCATTAACATTTTATTAGACTACTTTAATGCCTCATTTTCCTTTGCTAGTTATTCTCTTAGTTACCTGCTTTATTGAATTTAATAATGTAATTGTTCAATTGACAATTATAGTTCTTTGTTTTGTTATTAAGATAACGATTTATTTTTAATACACTCGTAGTATGCGCCCTATATTTGTGCATAATTGAATTTTAATTTTTAATATTAACTGCAAGTATTGTGTAGTTAGACTTTAAGTTAGTCCAGCAAGTTCTCTTAATTCTGCAATTGGTGAAAAACCTTTTAATTTTAATTATTTTTTTCTGATAAAATATTTTTTTATTTTTTCTCTTGAATTAATTATTGGGCTAGTCTTTCACTTTAAGTTTTGATATTCTACATTTAATTTATGATTTTACAATGCTAATTCTGAAATAGTACAACCTAGCTCTATTTTTGTGTAATAAATTATTGCTATTTTTCTATTTTGGTTTTTTATTATTTGAGTTCAGTCTACTTTTGGCTGATCAGAATGTATTTTTAATGAATCTAAATTGATTGCTGTTAAAGTTCATCAATTTTTATATTAATTTACGTTTCCTTCCCTTAAATCTCCCGCACTTTCGTCTTAATTTTTTAATTCCATGTTCTGAGCTCCTGCTATTTTTTTTATATATCTTTGCTTTTTTATTTAATAGAAGTTTATTTTTCCTTCAAATGAACTTCTCTTTCTCGCAGCCTTTCCTCTTTGAATTAAAAATAGGAAGACTATGATAGTTGATTATTTTTTTATTGTTCTAAAATTTGATTAAATTTGACTTAACTTTTTTCCATTTGTTCGGTCATTTAAATGATTGTTTATGTGAGTTTTTGATTGTCTTGTTTGATTTTATTAATTTCAGACTGTGATAAATTTATTTGTTCTTTGTTTTATGTCAACGTACTAATATCTCTTGGATAGTTTAAAGTATAATTTTCCTATTTTATCTGCTTACAATGCGAGCATAACTTTTCAAAATGAGCAATAGCTTATTCTTCTTCGGAAATAATCCTTTGATTTGTGCTACTATTTGCTAATTGGCTTCTTAAAATTTCTTCTTTCTATAAAATCATTTTTTAAATTTAGAGTTTCAATTCTTTTTAATTTTGATTTAAAATTAAATTTTATTCAGCTAAGTTCTTTATAAATAACTATTGATTCTTTGATTGGCTCGTTTGTTAATGAATTTTGTGCTATAGTTAATCAATTAGATTGCATTTCTATTAATTTTATATGGTCAATTTAATGATCTCATAATCTGCATCCATAGCTTGTTCATGTGAAACCCTTGATGATTATTACTCTTTTTATTTTAAAAATTGTGTGCTTAAAATTTAAAAAGAAACTTGCGAATTTTAAAGTTTTTCTATGATGGCCTAATATTCATTAATTTTAAATGTTTTCACTGCGAGCTAATTACTTTTTTATTGCAATAAATGTTGGATGGTTTCATGCTTCTCCGTGATCAGTTTAATAACCTATTAATATCTTTCCAATTATATATTATGCTTTTCTATTTAATTTTTAAAAGCATTATTTTAGGAGAGTGTTGCTTATAGCTATGATTTATAAATCTCATTTTGCTATTGTAAAGTGCGTAAACGTCTTTATAAACTTATAAGCTCAGTTTATTTTTATTCAAGATCCTTTTTTAATTTCGAGTCGAAGACAGGCTTAAAGTTGACTATCCTTTTGTAACTATCCTCCATGGCATTAATTAATTAATAAATATTTTGAGTCTTTGTCAAGTCTTCCTTTTCACAAATATTCTATTCTATTATTCTCATTTTGCATATTTAAAACTAAGTTTAGGTGTTTTGACTTTGAGATTCTATTTCCTTTTTCAAGAGCCAATTTTAATGTATCAATTGTTCCAATTGCTATGAAGAATTAGCTTATCTGATTTGAGCCTAAGAAATTAATTCTTAATGAGATAGCTTGAGACTTTTAATTTATTCAGTGAGTTTATTGAAAGTATCTTTTGTAATGGTAATTAAATCTAAGACGGTATATTCTTGCCTCACTTTGTTGATTTTTTGCAATTATTTTTTTAATTATTAAATTTCCTTTTTCCATGCTTCTAATGATTCCTGTTTATTTGACAGTTATTTTTCTGTAGTGAAGCATTAATCTTTGAGCTCTGATATGACTTGCACCAATTGATCTTTTTATATTTTTTGCTTCTATGTCTATTCATTTATGATGGCCATTTAATTTTATAAGTTTAATCTTAACTTGATATTTTCTTATCCCTGCCTTTATAACTAGAGCTATAACTGTTTAATCTACAATTATTTCGATTCTAGCTCTTCCTTACTGCTTTATTTTTTCAATTTATTTGTCATTTCCTCCATAATGACATAATTTTTATTGACTTAATTGTATTGCTTTTTTAGTTAATCATGCCTATGGCGTTATCTGTTAAGAGCAGTCTATAATTCAGCCATGTCGTCCTGTTTGTTAAACAATTGATCATTCAACTCTTGTACCTATAGCTGATAAACGCTTACAATTTTTTACTTCTACTCTTCACTCACCTCTAATCTCTCAGACAGCAAACTGATTTCATTTTAATTGTTTTTGATATTAATTTCCATTTAACTAATTTTGCTTAAATGTTCCTATATTCTTGACTTCAATAACCTTATTTATGATTATTTCTCCTATCTTGCTTGCTGCCATTGACTTGACTGATTTGTATAAAACTGCAATTTTTACTTTATAATATGTTAGTTCTCCTCGGCTTGCAAAAGTCCCTTGTTAAGTTTTTTGATTTCTTCGTACATTTTTTATGATTTTTCCAGCCAAAGACGTCGTTCCTCCTGCAAAATTTCTCCAATGCCATTTTTTTCTTAATTTTCGTGAGCCCTATCTCTTTCCTGCAATTTTTAAAGTTTGTTCATTGTTCGTTGATGTATGGTATTAATGGTGGTATTTTCCTGCTAAAGATTTCTAACTTTTTATGACAACTTACGAATTTTTTCTTATAGATCTGCAGTAATTTATTTTTTATAAATGTGTGAAAATGGAGATTATATTTACCTCATTTACTTTTTGGAAAGGGTGCTTGTTGATTTCAGGATGCGATTTTCCTATTAAAGATTTTAAATTTTTATTTGCAGGTCCTTGCTTGGATACTAAAGATAGATTGGTTATTTTGCCTAATTGGTCAATTGTTTGATAATCCTATCGGACTCCTTAAAATTTTGTTGCAATTTGGTGGTGAAGTCAAACAATCGCTTATTTTATTTTTCCAACCTTTCGTTCTACAGTTTGAGTTTTTACTTGCTAATCCATCTCCTCATCAGCTACTGAATGTATTTTAGGAGTCCGTTGCTGGATTTGATCATATTCTTCTATATCTGGGACGCTGCCTGCTCGATTTCAGCATCAATTATGCTACATTCAGATGCTACTTGAGTTAGCTGGTGACTGCTCTCCTGAATACGAGTCATATAATGGCGAATCTTTGAAATGCATTGCTCAATCTCACCTTCGCTATCAATGGATTATCTATTTCCTTCTGCTCCCTGTTATCGAATTTGTTTTTTCAATTATTTAATTTTAATTTTCTGCTTGTCAATTTCTTCCCGAGCTTTTTAAAGTTCTCTCATCAGTCCCTCAGTCTATTGTTGATGGTATATTTTTTGTGAATGAATTTCAGCTAAAGCATTGTTTAGACGTTACGCAAGGGATGTGGTTTAGCCTTTCTGTCTCATTGATATTGTAATAAGGTTCTAATTTGAATATAATAAAGATTGATGCCTAGATGATTGCTGATATTACAATTATCACTCAAGTTTCGCAAGGAGAATAATGTTGTTATAGAATAATCAATATTACAATATGAGAAATTGCATTAGAATCTCTTAGCTTAATGATTTTAATCCTATTATTTTAATATATTTATTGGCATGCTTGATCCTGAAGATTAAACTGAGGATAAAGGGCTCTTTACCTTTTACCGTGAACAGGCAGAAAGGGAAGATTAGATTAAAAGGGAAAAGAAAAACAAGAAAAAGAAGAAAGAATAAGAAATCGCACTTAAGAAACTTTAACTTTAAAAACAAATAGCCCAGGCAAAGCCAGTTCCTATTGTGAAAATAAGTCCAGCTAGAGTCGTCATACTAAAAGAGGTCTCTCTAAAACCAAAAATCAGCATTCCAAAGCAGCGATTAATCGAATCAATTGTAGATATGGGAAAACAAATGTAAGATGAGTAATAAGCTAATTAGCGCTCCAATAGTTTACTCCGATATCGTGAGCCCTCTTTCATTCATAAAAATCGCAAATATCAGTAGAGAATAAATGAGTTAAAGAGCAATCGAGGATATGAATACAGCAATTATTTGGATGATGGCATTATTCTCAATTAAATTCACTTTGCACCCTTCCATAAGCGAAATCAATCAGAGGACCATGTTTCAATCAAAAATAAGCAGGCCATTCACAGCGCCAGAGATTCAGTTGTAGAATTACCAGATATTCGCAAATCAGATGAAGGAAGAGTTCCTTACCGCCCTAAAAAAAGCATCAAAAGTAAGATGATTCAAGAGGCCATGCATACCCGCGATAGAAGTAAGATCAAGCAGATTCGGTAGTATCTCAAATTTTCATCGCCAAGGAAGGATGAAGATGATGAAGAGGAGGACTAAAACTAATTCTAAGTTGATGACACTGCCAACTTTGAAATATTTGAGCTGAGACAGCAAAAACTACTTGGAATTCTCAAAAGGTTTCACAAGGGTTATTGATTTTAATATAAGATTCGTGTATACAAATACATCATAAATCATTAACGAAAGCCGATGAGGGATTTTATCTAATATAATCAAGAGCAGCTGACATTTATCGGTTATATGAGTAGTGAACTGGTAGTTCATTAGCTCTGCAAACAGTAACTTTAGGCTATGAGTGATATGGTTTGACTATTTTGTGCAAATAGTAAGGGTTTTACAACTTTTAATTAATACTATTTAGCTGATGAGCTAAATATCGGTGGGTTTAAATATCCTAAAGACTATTTTCTGAAACTCGATGAGTAATGATATTTCCATGGCACGGATATCTTTCTCCCATGGCTATTTCTTCACTCAAGAGAAGCTGATTAATCCAAAAAATAAACTTTTAGTCTAACTGGCCTAAGGAGTAATGATATGTGTATTTTTGAAAGGAAAGATAATTAAACCGAAAAGCCACAATGTATTCCATCTCATTCCCTTCATCATAGGGGATATCTAAAAAGTCCATTAATTTCTTTGTTACCTTTTAAGTAGATGATACTTGGTTTTTACGAGCAGAATCAATTACACACTTTGATGAATTTTTGTTAACGCAAAGCTATAAAAATAGAAGCTCCTGTTTCTGATGCTGAGCAAGTTCAAATCTATAAATATTATTTGTCTTGTTAGCTGGCGGCTATCCCATATAATCTAAATTGCAATGGACGTACTTCCAAGGGATACAAAGGCCGAAAAAAAGGAATTAACTTTGGTTGTATTCTTATTGCTAGTGATCAAAGCTATAGCTAGCTTTTTACTTTGGATCAAATAGTTACGAATGGAGTGAGAGAAATAATCGAAATATAAAGTTTTGGAATCGGATAGCTCCAGTATGGCTTTGCCCTCAGTAGATGGCTTTTTTGAATTTTTTGAAATACATAATTTAATATGAGGATGCTTTTACATTGATTAAATCAGTCCCAAAATATCCTTCTACTAAGGCTACCTAATAGCAATGTGATAGAGTTCTTCATTAATCTTCATCGTGCAAATTGGAATCCTTTTCCTGCAAGAGACATTCACCCAATAGCTTAGCTCTCCAATACTTAAATCATTTTGATAGCTAATTTTTTTCCCAGAGCATTCAAATATGATTGCCGGAAAGGGTAAAGCAGAGGAGTTTTTTGAACTGCTATTTGAAAACAAAATGGTTTTGTTGCGGTATTCATAAATGTTAAATTCCAGTTATGGAAAAGAAGCAGCTATTTTATTGAAAATAGCCTTTGCCCTTTTGCATGTAAAACACCACTCGTGGGTATACAAATGAATTGTTGCGTTTTCTTTGGCGATAACAGTCAATATGACTAGCAGCCCAATAACTACTATTTTCATAAACAATGAATTTATAATTAATTATAATACCATTTATCTTTTATTTTAATGATAAAATGCAAATATTAACTTTTAGAATGTAGTCTTCCACAATATAAACATTTTTATAGCAAATTATCTTTTGTTAGGAAAAAATTGCATAGATGCATGAGCATTATGCTAAAGCAAGTATCATTCCAAATATTATGTTGTGGTATTTTGACTTATTTTTATGTTTTTCTTTGGACATTTAATACGACCAGTACTACTTTTTTTATAAAAATTTAGAACTTTGAGTCTGTCGTTAGGAAAGGGGAGAGAACCCATTAATTCCTGCAAATTTTTGTCACTCCATAATTCATTCACATTCATAGTACCTCTTTTGTAAGAGACTTCTTTTTTAAAGGCATTTTTCTATTACAGCGTTTTCAGATAAAAAGGACCATATTTGGTACAGGTATTTTGCATAGTATGAGTAATTTCCGAGGTGCTTTCATTTTCCATAGTTCGAAAATTGAAGCGAATGAATGTCTCCTTTCTATTGTCAGAATATATTCCAGTTTACTGAATACGAGCGAATAGGGGTTTCTCCTCCTTTAAATTGGATCTGCAAAAACTGGAAGTCATCAAGAGTTCTCCATCGGAAAGGTGCCTGTATAAATTTTCCTTATGCTTGCGATTGCATTAGTCTTGTATTCTTTTGGGGTTAAACCTTGGACTCTTGCGTTAGTGAATCATGTTGGAAGAAATTACACCTTCTAAAATATTATAGTATTGATGTTGCAAGTCCTGTCATATAATAGCAAATATCATTGTAAGCGATTGTCATTGCTGCATTTAAGTCCGGTCTACATATTAGGAAAGGCTGAGAGAAGGGGACATTATCCAGGCTTATAGTATATTTATATTCCACAGAATTTAATGTTTCGCATCCTCTCCTCCTTAAACTTGCTGAAATATCGCACTGGGCAATATTATTTGATGGCTCTGTCTGATTTTTCGTATTCTTCGATTTCCTTGATGGCTGCTACTCGGTTTCTTAGAGCGATAAGCTTTTTGAACTTGTGAATTTCAGTGGGAAAGATGTTCTAAATGAGGGTGACTAGTTCGTAAATAAAAAAATCAACAATTGTGATCGCTCCATAATACCAGTTATTTTCTTGGCATTCGTTTTAGTAGTCAAATAAAATTGGTTCAATCTTCGATGTCCAATAGTTACTCATACTTTTCTTTTCCTATTGTTGATCAGTAGGGCGAGTAATGCAAATGAGTCCCAAAATAGCATGCCTTATATTGTGTTTGCTCCGAACAGAGTCAATCTTTACCATTTCCTCCAATGTGTGTCCTAGTAACTATCTTCTTCCAGTCTTCTCGATAACATAGTGCAGAGACGAGGAAGTGCCAGTAATAGAAAATTTTTAGTCTTGATCAATGAGGAAGGGAAGATCTTTTATAACCCAGTCTTTAGCTTCTTTTTCTCTGTATAGCGACCATTTTTCAGGAGTGAATAACATGTCAACATAAGGAACATGGAGATATTCACACAATAAGCGGACGATCTGAGCTTTAGCTCGGAAAGGATAGTAGCCAATAATGAGTGGAGAGGTAGTTTAAGCCTACATTTGCTTTTAGCTCATAACTTATGAGTATAAGAAAAATATTATTTTATTTTCTGACCATAAAATGGGAGTTGATGCGGTTAAGGACTGTCTAAACTCCCTTTTTTAGATTTTTTCGTACAATGAGGCATGATAATCCACTCCTCTTCGAGATATTGAAAAATCGTTATTTATTTAATTGAAAAAAAGAATAAATAGTAACTTGTGAATGCGAAGTAGAGTTAAAAATAATATCAAGATTATTCTTACTTTATCTCATTGCCAAGACAGTTTTATTTGGCCTGTTTTATCCGCAATGGTCATAGAGACATCTTTTTATGATTAATTGGATCGATATTTTCAGTAGTTGGTGCAGTTAACCTCTCCATTATAAGTAAAATTTATATAATTCAATGGATATCCTCCTACAGCGGGAGAATAGTTGCAAACTTTTCCGTTCAATGAACAAAGCCCTACTACTGAAGTATCTCTAACTTCGGACTTAGTACTTAAAAATGCCTCCTCCTAATAACTAAATCATCTCCTCATTCAAAGTACCTTATCATTAAATTAGAAATGGAAGGGCCATTTTACGGAAGTTATTGATGGTGAGATCACTAAAATGGGAGTATAATTGAATATCCAGTTTGAAGTAAAGCAAGGAGAGATAATATCTAAAATGATCGAGCTTCACAGAGGTGATCAATAATTTTTGGTAATCGTATACTGAAGCAGGAATTATTTAGAAACGTGAATAGCAGTATTGAAACTTTAAAGGATTTTATCCGATCGCTTTCCATTAAAGACCCGGCCTCTGAAATTTAAGTTTGATTAATCTATAAGCGTTTGTCTTTACCTTTATTATTGCTAATCATAGTTATTGATGTTATTCTATGTTTTTTTCATTTATTAGTTTGACCAGCATATAATACTCAAATTATCATAATAAGTTAGTTTGAATGAACTATCCTAAAGATAATTTTAGTGTTCCAACTTTAACCCTTTCTGGGTCCAGAGCACGCAGGCAACTGACAACTATTCCCACTAAGGATTATCCGCAAATAGCATCGACCTATACTGGCATTAATCAAAATGACATAAACCTTTAAAACAGGTTTGTTCCGTATCAGTTCAATTACTCTGTCAATCCTCAAGATAAAACCCGGAGACCACCAATCTTTCCCCCTAAAATTACGTCTACGCAAAATGAAAGCAGAAAAACATCAACAGTGTAAATCAGTTGTAATAATTTAAATAAAAACGTTTATCTCCAAAGAAAAGAAGATAATCCTCCTCACAATGCTTAGGTTAATTCAAGATCAATTTAAATGGAAAGGAATTTCACAAACATTAGCTAGAGTTCCTTACGAAAGGGTTTGCTAACCGACCCTATAAGTGATCACTTGATACAATAAAGAGTGAGTGAAAAGAATTTAGAGAGAAAAAGAGATATAAATAAAACTCTGTTTGATCGCAAACTCAATAAATTGTTTGAATAGGCTAATTTTTATAATGAGTAATTGCTGTCTCAAGGAAAGGATGAACTAGCACCACGCATAAGCTAATTGTAGAAAATAAAAGATGCCAATCTATGTGGATATAGAACCATTCTCTCAGGACTGAATGCTCTAATTTAATGATAATTTGCTATTCATACTCTATCCCATAAAGATACAATCTAAAAGTTCCTGGATTAAAATATGTAAATCAGAAAGCGATGCTGCCTTCAATTCGACTACTCATGCGCTGGATGGGCAAGGGATTATGGTGCTAATTGTATTCAATCGTTTCTGATTTGATGACTGATGGAATTGAGATTTTCATTCCGAGAGCAGAAGGTTAAACCTCATCACGCTCCTCATCAATGAAAGAGTCATTATCCTCCTGATTGGTCAAGATAACACTATTGGGCGACTACATCTCTACCTTTGAGTTATCCATTTTTTTCTCAATTTTTTTGGTTTTGCACACCAGAATCAAGAAAATCACCATAAATATTAGAAAAGCAGTCACATTGATATAAATCAGCCTCTTTCCTAGATTTTCATATGAAGTGCTGACACTTATTTACAAATTAGTAGTCACATCAATATTTATAGATGAATATGTTTGGGCACCCTAAGGATAGGGAAAAGGGGTGTTGTCCACCACATAAGCATAGTAAAAATCGTTCACCTCTTCAATTTGCTGGGTTACTTGACTGTTTTAGGCTTGGCTGGTGCGAAGTTGAGTGTATCTACTTTCCAGGAAGGGACATGGGTATAGATAGGACTGATTGTTGACAGCTTAATTGTAGCACATTACATCTTTCTCACTTAAATAGGAAAAGAAGTCGAAGTTGTCCCCGAAAGTAGGAATAGTATTGGTAATTTGATTAGAAAAACTTAAAGTTGTAGGGATGAGCTCTGCATTTTCACGCTGAATGTCGATACTACAAATATACCGAGAACTCTCTTCCACAAACACATTTCGCTTGCTCAAGACCAAGTTTATAGCATTTGAGAAGGTTAAAAGTAATGATGCAAGAAGAATTTGATAAAAAGTCATTAATTATAATTGTTAAATCTGGCCCGAGATGTTTGATGAATCATAGCCTGCTCTTGACAACAGGGAATCCCAGTTCTTGACCAAGCTTTTCTCCAAGCTCACCATCAGCTTTATGGAACATCTTGATCACTCGTTCAGCAATGTCACGTCGTACCCCTTTCATGGCTCCAGAAAGGTTGCTAATGGTGTTTTTTCTCATCTGGTCACAAAAAACTTTTCGGAATAAAGTTCCAGGTTGAGCATAATCATTATCAGGAGTACCGGGTCTCACTCGAGCGACCAGCCCAGTGACAAGATATGGCTTATAGCGAGCATCCTCATTGAAGGAAAAAGTATTATTGCCGTTATTTTGGCTGTTGGGTTCGTAATTAGCATTGGATCCTTACTAATAAAAGATATACCTTGATTGTTAGTAACGTTCATTGGTCCATCTCTTAAGGTATTCCACAGTTTGGCCTTGTATGGACAGTTGATAGGAATTTGATCAAAATTGGCTCCAAGTCTATGGCGATGAGTGTCTGGGTAGGAAAACATTCTTGCTTGAAGAATTCTGTCTGTGGATGGACTCATGCCGGGAACAAAGTTTCCAGGATTGAAGGCAGACTGCTCTGTCTCAGCAAAATAATTGGACACATTTCTGTTAAGAATAATCTTTCCAATTTTGATAAGGGGATAGTCTTTTTGCGAGACCACTTTGGTAGGATCAAGCATATTCCATTTATAATTTGCCACGTCTTTTTCTGGGACAGCCTGAATATTAAGTTCCCACTCAGCAGTCTTTCCAGAATCCAAATGACTCACAAGGTCTCTTTGAGCATAGTCTGGATCTTTGAACAGCTATTTGGCTTGAGAAGCTGTGTAATTCTTGATTCCAGATAGAGTTCGAATATGAATCTTAACCCAATGAATATCTCCGTCTTTGTTTTCCCAGCGGAAAGCGTGAGTGCCATATTCATGCATGTAACGGTATCCTTAGGGTGTGCCCCTATCACTGAAGTTAATCACATTTTGATGGCAAGTTTCGTAGTGATGAGAAATGAAATCCCAAAGGTAGTTAGCACTTTTTAGATTTGTTCTTGGATCTTTCTTTCTGGAATGAACCAAATCTGGAAACTTCATGGGATCTTTGACCCAGAAGACAGGAGTTGAATTTCCAACAAAATCCCAGTTCCCCTCCTCAGTATAGAACTTTATTCCGCAACCTGAGTTATTTTATTGATACCTCTTGGGTCTCTCTCAGCGTCTGGTGATCCGTTTTCTCCAACAGTAGTGGAAAATCTGGCAAAAACAGGAGTCTCCTTCCCCACTTTTTAAAAGAGCTTTGCCTTACAATAACGAGTAATATCATTGGTGACCACGAAAATACCATGGGCGCCTGTTCCTTTAGCATGAACCACTCTTTCTGGAATCCTTTCACGGTCGAACTTGGCCAACTTATCAATCAGATGATGATCTGAGAGGACAATAGGCCCCCACTATCCAGCAGTTAGGGAATTCTGGTTGTTATCCACAGGAAAACCTTGAGAAGTTGTAAAGGTTTGAGCCATAATATGAATTAAATGTAATGAGTTTAAAAAAACAGGGAATGATTTAACGTAAAATAAGATCCTGCTTCTTCACCTTTCAAAGGATAGTATTTCCCACTCCGACATTGGTTTTCCGAAGGATTGTTCTTTTAGATTTCATTTAAAGATAATTATTATCTTTTTGTAAAGATATTCTGTTAGGCTGGCAAAACACTAACTAATGATGAAATCCGAAATTATTATTTGATATTATTCAATTTTAAAACGAATCAGTCATGTTTTTTTTAATTAGATGCAGTTTGAGGATGACGTTTCGGTGACGTGTTCCATTATGGCAGTAATTCCTCTCATCTTCACTCTACCTACAGCTCAATGGATGATCTTTCACATCATTTCACTTAATATGTTTTCCTTGCTGACTATTGAGAAAAATTCATGAATTTTTGTTTTTTCCCGATGGAAAAAAATCATTGATCACTTGATTTTGATTCTATATTAGTGGTTTTGGCCTTAATTTTAGATCAAATAATTTGAATATAAGCATCTAATTGACTTTTAATTTATTGAACATTTGATCTTGTTTTTAAATATTCCCTCTTTTGTACATAAACATAAATGAATAAAAACAAATATCCCGACAAGTATTCCATATATTAAATGATTCGGTTTAAGTAGCATAGATCGATCAATCAACTACGTTTGTTCATTCATGTAGGAACTCTCGGGATAATTTTAGCAACAGCTCATCAGAAATTGAGTATCCTTCAATTGCACCCTATAGCTATCCGCCCCAAGTTTTCAGGAATTATTATTAGTTGGACTCCAAAAGAACCTTTGACTTTGGAATTTAGCCCAGAATCTGCAGACATTTATCATAGCCCGCTCCTAGGAGAAGTTCCTACATTATTATAATTTTACTCTATGTACCTGCAGAATCCACATGGCCATGCGATAGAACTCCCTCCATCCCCACAACACAAATCTGCTCCAGACCCAGTCGACCAAAAAGCTATTGGAAGTATATTGATAAGAAGATGTGAAGACAGTGATAACCCAGCCCACTGCGTAACATTCGGGAGTGATCATTTAGCGTTTGAAATGGTCAGATAAGTCAGGATGGAAGATTGATAGTAGTCGATCAAACAGATATAGCTTTAACCGCATACCTTGGAAGGAATTAGCGAAAATAGGTGCGAAATAACGTTACATAATGAAACAAAAGACGGAGTAAGCTCGTGCCTCATCTTTCATTTTTAACAATAGGTAACCTCCTAAATAGTTCATACCCTGGCAATAAGCTAATTTAGGATGCTGTCTTGCGTAAAATATTAGGAAATTCTTTAACTGTTAAGGCAGAAGTTCCTGTGAGTGTATGTGAAGTGAGCGATTGACGTCCATAACAATAATTTCTTAGACATCCAGTGTCCTCTCTTCAGCCAAAACTGCCTATCTTTTGTGCAAAAATAGCTGAGTTGAATTAGAAGCACAGATCCAGCTCCATTGCCTTCTATCAGAGCCTATCAATCGATATATAATTTCTAGATGTATTTTAGATAGTTATCGGCAGATAAAGCGCAAATTAATAGCCTCTTTACTCATAAAACCATTTTCGGCTGTAATTCTAATGCAGACAGCGGCCTGCCTGTTTTTAATCACAATGTCCTTCAGTTCTCTCTCAAGTTTGCTTTTGTAGTTTTACTCCAACAACAATTTTTGACGTTATTCTCGATCCCTTCTTCCTTGCATAATATCCTTCAGGTACTGATAAGAAGCTTCTCCACTGTTTTTAAGAGTATTCTTGAGGAAGGGTAACGCAATTTCTGGAGAAAGAGATAAATTAGCCATAATGTGAGTGAGTTCAACTAAGGAGTTAAACTGTTCCTCCTCTGAGGAAAGAACTTAATCTTTTTTGCCGGTTAGAGTTGATAGCAGTCCTTTGGTGAATCCTACAACTCCTTTTGGCTCGTTGCGTCTTTTGGCTTTCTTAATTAAATATTTAAGTAGTCTATACAGTACCTTATCATCTTTTAGTTTCTTGCACTGATTTAGTCCCTCAATCATGACTTTCATACTACCAATAATCCTCTTACTTTCCTTTTTTTCGACTATTCTTTAAGTAAGTTTCAGCAATTTATAGAATGTACCCATAGCTACTTCTCCCATAGTGCCTTAAACCATGAGATCAATGCGTTCGATAATACTTGCTAGCAATGAAAGAAGATGTTGATAAAAAGGTGGAGTAAGCTTTATATAATAATTAGGTAATTCATTGAGTTATCGATTCAGCAGGAAGGCAAAATAGAAACCGTAGTGATTCAAGGAAAGAATCTTCTCTCGAAAAGTTTGCCATTAAGGTGGAAAGACAGTTTTAAACTACACGCGACCCATTCTTTGGACACTAATCAGCTGGCAGGCTGGTTCGATTTATAAACAGCCATGCACAAACTGCAGCAGTGAGGCTTTCTCACTCTCTTTGACCTTGTTGAATAGTTCCATTAAAAGCGGGTTCTCCTGCTCAAACTATTTGTGTTTGCGACTCTTGATCAATTATTCGTGTGAGATGTATATTTCTTGGGTTGTACTTTTGCAGAATAGTTATACTCTCTAAACAGCATCTCTCAAATTAGTACTGTTTTTAGGTTAAAATTTGGGTGGCTAATCTGTTTTTCCGGCCAGCCCTGTCTGCTTGGCTAGTTCTAATATCTTGACTTGACTTCCAGCAATCTTCTTGATAAACTCAATCCGTGTTGTTTAATTTTGTCTGACGGACAGTAATTGTTTTTGAATGATAGCCTTGGCCTTGGTGCTGAATTGATAAAATGATACGTTTCTTCATTGCCTCGCTCCACCCAGTCCATGTACTTACTCTGACTATTTCCGACTCTCTCAAGAAGGTTCTTGGTGGTGCGATTAAACCTAGCTATTTACAATTATACTTTTCTAACTCCTGAGAATCTCCGTTCTATATTCTTGTCATTATCTTAGCTTGTCCCTCTTTGTGCCTTTATAACTTTTAGCAGCATGTGTAATAAGCTTCACGAGAACGAATTATTTCTTGTTCAGCATTTACACACTGACTTAAGCCATGCTTCATACGGCTTGATACCTCACCGCTCACCTTCCTATAATTATCTGAGAAGACTTTCAGAGGCTCCAAAATTTAATTTTTAGACCGAACAGCAATGATACGCCAACTTTCAGCCGTACTCAATAAGGCCGTACGTAAATTAGCGTAAGTAGAGGCTAACGATTCTTCAGATTCAATGACTGCTTTAGGGATAAATTACGTGTACTTATAACCTCTTGATCACAGCTATCCGCCAATTGAGCAACCCCAGTTGCAAACTTATCGCAGGCTTTCATTAACTCAGTAAATAGAGTCCGGAAAGGCGAAAAACGCTGGAGGCATATCAATAGGGCTTCATCAAGCTGTACAGCATGGCTTTGTAAGGAGCTAAGACTGCGTTGCCAAGCTGATTGGTCCATGATATTATAATATTTGGTAAAATCAGATAGTAGTAGCGGTGATAACTGGCGGTTTGACAGTGGTGGGGAAGCGTTGATTAGTGCCTAGTTCAAAATCCGGGTCTGGTTCCTCATTCACTAGTTATTTGCGTACAAGCTTATTTTTTTTATTTTTGTCCTTGGGTTTGATCTTGGATTCATCCTCTTTTTCTTTGGTTGAGGCAAACTTCCAGCAAAAGCGCACTAAAACCACCATAATGATTAAAACTATCTTAAAAAAGAAATACTGACTGCTCCACCGACTGCAAATCCAATGATGGCTAAAGTACTGCTAAAAATGGAAGAGATGCCTACTGATGCACAGATTAAAGTCGTGTTATCAAAAGCAGTTGAATCGCTACAAGCACAATATGAATCATTGATTCGCTGTTGTGCATTCCAAATGGCTGCACAGTTGACCTCACAGGTAAAATTAGCTTGATTCCAATTGAATCCTTGACGGCATTGGCACATATCAACTTCCAGTAGCGAGTAATCCTAGGAATTTGGGATGAGATTGCACTGAATTTTGCAAAGATTGTCAGTCTGATCCCATGAAAATTTTGGAATGCAAGGGCATGAAATAAGGGTGGAGTTTCCACCATTGATGGTGTAGCTTATATTTGAACAATTACGAACGCACTCTATTATAGCTTGAACCCAAATATAGTTAATAGCGCAAGGGCATCTGTTATTTTCCAAGGTATATGGGGCTGAATATTGAACTAACTGGCAGTTTATAATGCAACTGCTATTGGACCAATTCATATTCTCGCGGCAGATGCATGAAGAAAAGTCTTTCTATTGAATCGTATTAGAAATTGCAGAACAGTTGATTTGACAACCCGCTAATTTTTCACGCACCACGTAATAGTAACCATCATCGCATTCACAAGACTCTGAATTGGTATAATTACCGGCAGCATTGATAATTTTTGTACAATTGGCCAAGCAGCGGCCACTGACATCAAGGTAGTAGTTTAATATGCATACGCATTGCAATCCTGAAGGTTACATATACGGGGGGCATACACATTCATTGGTTGTATTGTCCCATTAAAAGTCAGCTAAACAACTACATTATAGAGGAGAAATCAGAATCCCAGAAGAGAAAGGAACTTTAGCGCAATTGAACTGACATAATCGTATTGCACTGTTCCAGCTCCAATTGTTTTCACAATAGCATTGATAATTATTGGGCATCGTGGGCAGTGCCATTGAAATTAAAGAACAGTCTAGTATGCATATTTTTTAAATTAAACTAAAAATGTATCCTTGCATGCAGACGCAAACATTGGCCTGAATTACTCCTGTCGAATATTCAGACTTCAGACAAGAAAGTACAATACATTGATATGTACCATAATCCCAAATAAAACCAGTAGAACAACTGCAAGTAAGGCTAACCTACCCACTCGAACAAGTGAGTATAATGTTGACAATTTTAATGCTCTGCCAAACATGGCCGATGAGAATGGTTCCCAGTTTATCATGAGCAGTCCCATAAAGCAAAAACTGTTCCTCATAGTAGAGTTTTAATCCAGGTCCAGGCCACAGTCCTATTCCATCAAGGTAGTCGTAAGAGTAAAATCGCTGCCCATCTGGCATATACCTAGCAACTTTCTCATTTTAATAGCCCATCGGTTGAATATCATTTAGTTTGCTGAAATATGTGTTTGTAGAAAGTGAATAGGCCATTGGGTTGACATTCAGAAAGCCAACAATCATTTCAGAGGAATTTATGGGATTGAACTAGAAAGAGGTGATTGCCCCGTACGGAGTAGGAGCTGTATTGTTGAGGGATACTTGGTTGAATTTGTATTGATCATTGCTGCGCTTATATGTGTATACGAAAATCATATTGTTCGAGGCGATGCCCATGTACAGTCCATCGAGGCTAAAGTCACAATAGCGAGCATTTATGATTGACTAGTTGAAAGCGACTGGCTGAAAGCCATTGTTTCTATATATAGTAATATTATCTCCAACTAATACAGTGAGCTGTCCATCATAGCTAGTTTCCAAATCATAAATATTAGTTTGCTGATGCAAAAAACCTGCAACCTGTTACAAGGGAGCAGTCTTATAGAAATAAAGGTTATTCGTTGTCGTGAGAGTAATCATATCTTGATTTCCACTGATTGGTATGAAAGAGAGATAATGTGTGTCAGTGTTGTACGTTTGATAGATATCGATGGACTAAAGCTTGATAAGGTTTTGGAAGGAATAAACCTCAAGTCTGTAAATCCATTGTGAACTGGTGCTTGACAGCTCACGAGTGATGACTGCGAAATTGGATGAATCTGACGACATTGCTAGATTTGACGTGATATTAGTGACAATAACACTGGCCAACGAGAATAAAGCTAAAGTTGCCATTCAGTTTAACCAGATAATATTATTTATTTATCCATGCCATTAATATCTAAGGCAATATGCTGTTTATTAACTCTTCAATTTATATGAATATCCATTTATTTGTTTAATATGTTTGAATTTACTTATATTAAGTGTAACTTCAAATGGATCCAAATCTAACATCTGATCAACTCATTGGATATCATCGTTCACGAGAAGACTACGCCGATAGTGAGGACAACACCCTCCAATTCGCATACGGCGACCATCGCTACACCAAGATGACATACGAATTGAAGAACGAAGATGATAAACTCAAAATCAAGACTCTCAAGCAACTTATTGAGGATTTTACACTGTAGACATCCTTTTATCCAGCTGCTAAAATATAAACTTGGCCCTGCTAAGCTCAGATATGCTATCAATCATACTTACGCATCTGAAGAATAAAAACTAAACTGTGAGACTGCTAGCCTCAACCTTATTTGTATTGCTTTTACCATGTAGAAACGAGTGTGCGCATCTCCCATGGGTCGCAAGACCATTATCCAACGCAATTGCATTTAAGCCTTTTAAGCTTTAATCCATGATTCGGCGAGTGCAATCAAGAGCGAGGCTTATGATGGTCTTATTGATTTTGGAGAGTTCACGGAAGGGATAAATTGCCTGCTCTAAAAGAGCAGCATTCTCAATCAACTCGTGGACAAGCTTTTAGAGGAAAAAACACCATAGATTCTGCTGAGAACGATTATTCTCTTGAAAAACCTAATGCAAGGCGAAGACGGAACGCCAAAGGCATTAAAAACTGAGATTATCAACAGACTCATGGCTTTGATCGGTCACTCCAATCAGAAGGTAAATTGTTTGAAAATAAGATTCAGTACAACGTGGCGATGACATTAGCCAATATCTCATTTAACTAGCAGGGAAAAGCAGCCATTGTCAACAAGGGCCACATCCCTAAAATTGTTAAATTTATAGTTGCTCCTGATGCAGGAGTTCGCGAGGCTGTAGCATTGCTGCTCTGTTCACTCGCACAATTGAACCAAGGCAAAATATAAATCCTTGATAACTGCTCTTTCTCTCACATATAGGCTTTGCTATAAGATGAGAGTGCTACTGTTTTGAATGCAGTGCAGCTAATCGCTAATTTGGCGTAGCATCCGAAAGGACGAGCACTTGGTAGCAAAATATAAGGTAAGTTATAGGGAGTGAAGTGCATTTAAAGAAAGTATATCGATTAGACGCTGCAAGTAATTCGATGGGTGCCTTGATATGGGCAGTATATCATTAATTGTGAATTATAAATATTACTAATGAATTGCGCCTGAATGTGAAATTAAATTGTAGGGGTTGGGGTTGGGGTTGGGGTTGGGGTTGGGGTTGGGGTTGG
>Ga0302188_10000689_pt1 | contig 27869 bp, 12 predicted proteins | sample II_Bog_E2_1_FD_198783 | JGI IMG/M metagenome (GOLD analysis project Ga0302188, IMG submission 198783) | Peat permafrost microbial communities from Stordalen Mire near Abisko, Sweden - II_Bog_E2_1 | ecosystem: Environmental > Terrestrial > Soil > Wetlands > Peat | place: Sweden: Abisko...
GCATAACCCACCGTACTTACAGTGGCCAAAAATTCTCTCAAAGAAGCACATGGACGGCTTCAGGGTGGCGTATTTCGTCGGTTGGAAGCAGGATCGAAGGGTCGCCCAAGGTAGGGCAGGACAATTACTAATTTTTGGGGCTCAATCTCCATATTAAATTAATTTTTCGCCAGAATACAATACTCAGAATGAAATTTCATCTCAGAAAAGATGTTATTGGAGTATATAATGGAGATTATTTATAATAGAGATAATTAATTTAATAGCTGTGTAACAATGGTAAAAAAAGTTGATAATCTGCTGACTGAAAGATAGGTTGACAGGCTGGAAAAGAGAAAACTGGGACAACCGCCCGGTTCCCTGGTGCCGCATCATTGGGCTGATTATTTATCATTAAAGATTATTTAGTATTTCAATATGAATGGAGATGAAGGGAAAGGACAAGGATGACCAGAAGAAGTTGAAAGAGGAGATTATTGGTGTGTCAAAAGTGGGTACTGACAGTGAATAACTCCGGAGCTGTCTAAAGGGTTTCACTCTGGCGCCTATTCCTTTGATCACTAGCTTGGAAATATATAAATGGAGACAATCATTATTGATACAGCTCCCCAATTAATTTGGTTTTCGTGTTACTGATTCATCCTTGCTACGAAGGTAGCAGTTGATTTGTATTGTATTGTATTTATAATAGATATAAAGATCAATGGTAATGCACATCATTTATCTTCTGCACTGAATTTATTGGCATGATCCAGTCTATATCCTTTCTCGCTTTTGCTGTCATTAGAAATTAGAATGTTTTTAAAGATATGAGAATAATTATTCTTACGCAACCATCCACGAGCCTACATCAAAGAACAATTACCTGTGGGTTAACAATCCATTTTAGTTCATTTTTTTGAGCATATTTTTTGAGCCTCTTTATTAATCGTTCCTCTTGACTTGTTTAAAGTTCATAAGTATCATGTTTTGAAGAGATGAATAAAGTGAAAATACCATTTGCCAAGCTGAAATTGGCATTACCCTCTAACAAAGCGTTAATGCTTGCTGGTTTTATCTATACAAATTAATCTTAATCCTCGTTTTCTTCATTTTATCCAATTTATAGTAGTTTATCCAACCAGATTGGATTTGGGGAGTGTTAGTACTGAGAAAGAACAACATACTCGAAACTTATATTCTTTGAATTGATCCATGAGCGTGAATTGTCAAGTTATAACTGATAAATACCTCTTTTTGCAGCAACAAAAGTTGATTTTATACTATCAGTTAGCTTCTATTCGGCTAACATCTTGAGTACTGATACCTTACTCTAGAAATCGCCCAAATATGTTATGCGCATTGTGATATCCCGATGCTAAATGCTCAACCAAAAATAAAGTAAGGAGTAGGGATGAAAGATTTAGATTGTCAGTATTACCACAGCTCCAGCCTTCACCTAAATTTTCTGTTTTATTCCTAATGAACTATATGGATTGACCTCGTCCTTAGTCTTTTCTAGTTTAGCCACTTCAAATCTTTAAAGCAGCAAACTCGCCTCAGGCCATTTTTAAGTTAGAGAATTATATAAGTTTCCATCTCCGATCTTATTTGCAATCTTAAAAAAAGTTGTTAGCTAATCCCGAAGTGCAAACCGTATGTTTTATGGTGTTTTCTCGAAAGAAGCCATAAATATTTAAGCAACACACATCTTCTAGTTTTTGAAGAAGAGAAGAAAATATTTGAAAGCGCGTTCCATGAGCTATTTGGCCTAAGATGGCTTCAACTCCAATTCTAAGACAACTCTGAATAGCTTTCGAACTAAAGATCTATAGCGTGGTTGTGTACGTATGAAAAATTAAATAGACTCGTTAAAAAACAAAACTTCCTCTTATTATTTACTCTATTTGCCAAGTTGGTCTTTAGGGATGACGATGTTATAATGTATGCGAGGCAACATAACACCCAGCAAAAGCAGCAAGTCATCGGGTGCGAATTCAGCATTTGAATTGAGAATCATCTGTAGATTGCGTGAGACGTAACCGAAATATACTATTAGTTCTTAAAAGTGATTGACTGGCAGTTGATTCGATTCGAAATATAGCACAGAAGTAAGTAAATGTGGCTACTGACTTTGCTTTAGTTACTATAAGCCTTACATCCAGGGTACAAGCAGCTATAAAACATGAAATTAGGGATTATCCAATAAAATTTTAGCCTACATGCAATACTTCATGTGCTTTAGTAAGAGAAGAGTATCAGAGAAAGATCCGCTGGTTGTTAGTTGCCTATTTTCCATTGAGGGAAGGACTACACCCTTTTGCAGAAAGTGAATTGCTGCGAAAGCAAGTAAAAAATTTTGTTGGGCAGTCTTGGCTGGTTATTTTAGAAGAGGGTCTATTGGTTCGGCCAGTTCAATATAGTTCAATAGATCTATTTCAGTCTTACGCATTATAATAATTTCAAATCAGCAATCGGATAATTATCACGAATAGGAAGATTAGACCAACAAATGTCCATGGAGTTGTGAAAGAGCGAAGATTGGTAGTTGGAAACTCAGACGATGGAAGACCTCGCCAACAATCGATACGACCTGCCAGCCATCTGAAAAGCAGAAAAAGTATGTGACTTTCTCCATTCAGAATGGGTTTTTTCCATTAATTGAGATCTCGTATTTCCTGTCGACTTATAAGACCTCTTCTCATGCCTCCGTCATAGAATTTTCCGGTTGATGTTCTGCCTGTTTCAATCTATATCTTTTATGATTGAGGGGGATTTTCAGCTAAAATTTATCCACCTACACTCATATAGATATGTAATGCTTCTTTCACAATATTTTTTGCTTTCTCTTCTCTAAAAATTCCTTATAATTTTACGAGTACACCACCAACAGCTTTGAAATCACCAACAATTGCATAGGAATTATACTTTGCCAGAAACAATAAGAGAGTGATGATGGCTTGCATAAACTGAGGAGAAGCGATCCATTGATCACTCAATAGAGCTGAATTAACTTGACGTATAAGGTTATCTGTATATTTACTCTATTCATGATTGTTCATGCCATCTAAAAATTATGAAGTAGATGAGTAACGCACCATTGACAGAGGCTAACCCTTCTCAATCATATTTTATGCATTCACTAAAAGCTGTTCCTCATACCGTGAGCCACGCATTATAAGACTATTCCAGAGTCTAATCCAACTGTGGAAAAAAGTGAGACCATTTCTCAAACGGTGTTGAAAAGATTCCCCGAGTAGAAGAATAAGCTCCCACAACAATGAAGATACCCTCCACTATGATAGAACCTGTAGTCCATATATGTGACAATTATTGATTGATAGATTTTTATCTCCTTTTTGAAGTCTTATTATAGGTTCGCGAATTAATATGACTTCAGCCACCTTTAAAATTCTATTAAAAATGAAAGGATTCATGCGCATGTAATTAAGCCACTTTCGAAGTATATGCAGGACTGGATGCCGCACCAAATGAAAATAATATTCGTCATTTTTGAATGTTTACTACCAATTAAATTCATGTTCAATGTTACGTTGGTTGACTAGACACAATAGAGCATTGAGGAAGAAGTTTTATAAAAGGGGTAAGGTGTTAGTCGATCCCTCCTTTTTTAAGTTGATCGAAAGAGCTATCTCTTTTTGTGATAAAGCCATTTGCTGATCGTAGCTGATGCTTTGGTTCTACATTGGGAGGGATTTACTTCAAAATTAATGCGGGTGTCTTTATTAGTTAGTAGAGCGTTGCCAAACAGGCTATTCGGGTCAAATATAGTAACAGCCTCTCTCATTTTGTAAATCCATTTTTATTTATTTGCGATTACTGCTTCCTCATAGAGTTGGCTGAAAGGTAATGAGCGGTTATTCGGAAAGGTAAGAGTCAAGATGTCAACAAGTTTTTGGACAGCAAGTATGGAAGACTGGTTGGTAATGAGTTCAGCTTTCTGCTGTATTTAAGTGAATATGTTCTTTTCTTTTGTGGTAAACAAGTTCATCAAGTTGGCGCTAATATCACAATTATCCTTTCATCAAATCAATATCAGACTGATACTTCTGCACATTAGCAATAATGTTTGCTAATATAAAAAATAAAATACAATCAATGGTTAACGGTTGCTGTTGATGCATCAGAATTATTAAGAATTGGCCTGAAAACGGAAACTGTTTTTACAAAAACTGTAACGGTTCTTTCTAATATGTTCAATTTGAAACCGTATTAATTTTATTGTGTCTGATAATTGTTCACAGCGATATTATCCTCAATTTATCATCTGTTTTGCGTTTTTTTCTCTTGAGTTTCTTCAAATTAAACTCAAAATACCGATGCATCAGTCAAAACGTGAAAAGAAATGATCAAAAGGCATTATTTTTAAAATCGGGATATAAATTGTGTAGCTTAATCATGATAAACATAATATAAAAATGACGTACTTTAAAGATCAGCAAGTCAAGTTTGTTAAAATCGAAAATATGGACAAAGACATCTTCGATGAGGAAGAAATACCAGTAGAACACCATTAGGACAATCACATACAAGAATATAGCTTAAATCAATCAATTCAAGACCATGGGCAAAATTGGGGTTTTTCTGATAGAAGGCAATAAACTCAAGCAGAAGGAGAGCCTAAAAAATCAATGAATCACAATTTTCAAAAGCATGCAGTCATCACAATCAAGAAACTTTTGAGGATGCGTTACAATAAGGACGGTAGTTCTTCCGAAAAATTGGCTCATTAAATGTGGAACATCTTTCAGGCATCTGGTTTCAAATCGAAAAAAATGTTAGTTATTCTTTTTGGAAAGGCCAAGTTGGAACAAGAGGGCTATCGTAATCTTCTTAAGAAGTGTGGCTTCTAATAACTATTGACTTTGGATGAGGGACTGATCCAAATGGCACAGTAAATTCTTCGAGAGCGATTCATCGAGATGGTGAGAGAGGACGCAGTCCGCCAGAACATCCTTCAATGTCGAAATATCAAAATGAAATAGGAGTTTATAGCATACTTCATGGAGTTGGCAAACATGCTGAGAGAAGGTCCTCTTGTGAAGCTGCGTCTCAACGACAGTACAATAAAGAAGATAAAAACTGCGATAAAACAGGAACAGTAAAAATGAGAGTATATATTTTATTGATTGCTGTTTACTTTGCATTTTTGTATGAATTACTTCTTTGGCTATATAATAAATTGACAATAAACAGAAGAAGAAGAAATGTTGCAATATAAAAGAAAAACTTAAATTAATCAATTTGATAAACAAAATACACTCATATTGCTGAAGATCATTTTTATTCTTCAAGAGGCACAGATGTTTGTTCAGGCTCCAGACTGCTATATATTCTATATTTCTATTCTTTTAGAATTTGAAGGAGGTACAGGGCAGAGCAGATAATTATGCAAATGATGTTGAATGCTATACAAAATTGTCCATAGGCTATTCTCGACCAAATCTATAGATTGTCTTTGCAGACCTGATATTGTAAGCTCTCGATATACTCTCCTACAACTCTTAAACTAAAATTATTTAAACCGCTGTGGGGTTAATTAATATTTTACAGAATCAGAGCAATCGAATTTCGTATTTTTTATTGCTAAGTTTGAATATATAATTATAATGAAGCTTAGTTAGTATCGATTCCATTTTATCCTTCCTGCTATTTAAGCTCCTTTGAGTTGGCTAAAAATGTTTAATATTCTCGAATAGTCCTTCTGTCGAAGGCAGTTGCCAAATTTCCATCTGATTTGTACTGTACTTTTCTCACTAACTATTGAAGAGTAGGTTTAATTGAAGGGTCAATGGGAAAATAGTCCAAAACATGATTATATCCATTTTAATCAAGAATTCTGCAAATAGAACTAGTTACAGGCACCAAAATTGAATTGAGCGTACTATTAACCAAAAAGCAGAAAGGAACGAAAAAGATACAAAACAAACTAAGACGATAGAACCAATTATTACAGTTCTATTTACTCATTATTGCTTTGGCCCTGAAAAATGCTGGCATTGACAGGATGATCAATAGCAAACTATAAATAGTGAGCTTGGTAAATATAGCTGTTAATGTTTGTGGAAGTTATAAGACTAACCATCTCATGTCTTTTTATATCAGAAGGCTTGCTAAACTAATTTTAAAAAAATATATGATTTCCCTTGCTTGTGATAAAAAAGTATTAAGGTTGGCTGAAGAATCTTGCAGTTAAAAACATTGTTTTTGAATATTTTGCAGGTGGACTGATTTCTCAACAATGTGACTTTGATTGATGAATGCATCTAATTCCTTCGCTGATGTTTATATCTATCGCAACCGTTTTTGAGTTTTCCTTAATTAAGAGTTATACTCATTGAAATTATTAACCTATCTGCTACTGCTGGCATTGTGAGTCCGAGAGTAATCATTAGGAAAATTTAGATACACGCAAATAGTCTTTTTTACAGAATTTTCAAGGGATAAGGTATTTTCAAAGACTAGATATTTATTAAATTTACTGGTTGAGAATTGAGCGAACAAACATAAAAAGAAGACGAGTAGTAGAAGGGAAAGGAAAATTTTGTTAATATTGGCTTTTAACAAACATTCTGGGATGTTGGTCAAATCATGCTGATGATTAGAAATGCTTTTGATAGTCCGAAATAATCGCGCAAGAATGATAAGGCCTAATATAGAAAAGGCTAAGCATATTATCTAGATAATTGAGATGGATACAATTTTTGCTGCGTCAAACATGAGAGAATTAAAATCAATCGCTTCCTGATCTGTAATTCTCAACTCAAATTGGCTTTGCTATATAAGTTGAAAACTCGAGCAAAGGCTCGTCCTCAGCCGACCCCAATGAGTATCATTTTGCGTCAGACATTTCCCCAAAGCAAGAAAAAATGTGACAAGAATTATTATCATTGATAAAATAATGGATTTAAGAATGTAAATATCGATGAATCAATTAGTGGTCCTTTTTGATTTTTGAATTTGACGTTGTTGTACCATTTCAGATTGGATGCAGTTGGAGTACTGGAAATTGGCCTTGTTAGAGTGAGCGTTTGTTGCACTCACCATGTACTTTTTGCCTTCTTGCTCGTACTCTCTCTTGGAACATTTCTGACGAATTACTTGCAGATCGTTTACCAAGTGCTACATTTTTTACTTGCGAGCTTTTTTGTTTCCTTGAATGTTATCGATCATTATATCAATTCCCTTTTGGGCTTATTCAAATTTATTTTACTCAGCCTTTTTCATGTTTTACTCAATTGCCTCGGTAGCTTTAACACGCAAATAGTTTTCAATTACATCGACGTTTTAAAGTTACTCGGCAATTGATTCGTGGGGATTGATTAAGGTGAGGGAAAGGGCAGCCGAACCTCCCATCTGCTGTCCGAGTACTCCCTTTGCATTAAATATTCCCTAAAGCACAACATGTTCCCGCCCGATGTCACCAACTTCTCCTCCGATAGCTGGCACAGTCAGCTCCAAGACAAAGTCTTTCGAGCTGTCAGTCATCATTTGCGTGATTTTAATACGATATTCTCCTTCTTTGATCTTTTCCCACTTATCGCTATAGACTTTGCTGATTCCTACACCTTCAACTATTCCCTGCGCCACGCTTCTTACTTGGATAATCACTTAGCTGGCAACTAAAGAAATTATTCCACCAAGAGCATTGCAGAAAGCCTCGTCGAGAGTGTCGAGTTATTTGATGAAATAAAAGCTTCCGTCTTTCATGGAGCAGATTTTATTCATCAGTTCTTAGTCGTGATCAGTTCCAAAGCCAAAGCTGTGGATACTAAACACTCCTAAATTAGCATTTTCTGGGGTTTTAAGGGCCAAACGAAGCTGTTATTCTGCTCCTTTATCTTGACCATCAGAAAGTAAAAATATGGAAGTAACTTTGTTAGGAGTTTTTCTATCTCGAATGGTTTTTAGGCCAAGGTTAAGACCACTCATGATGTCAGTACCTCCTGAAGCCCTTAAACTATTTATATTAGCAGAAAAACCAACCATGTTTTCTTGAGTAACTGTCCTGAGTGAGCAAATACGCCTTCCACTACTGTTGAAAGTGATAAGTGAAAGTCTATCGGATGGAGTCAATGTTTCAATGAGGAATCTAAGAGTTTATTTGACAAGCTAAATCTTTTATCCACTCATGGAACCACTGACATCAATCACGCAGATGAGATCAACGCTAGTGCGAGCGCCTCCACTAGCAGTGATCGAGCACATAGCTGGGAGAATGGTCTTCTCTCCAAGTTTGACCTGAGAACGCTGGGCTTTCAAAGAAATTTATAATTTTCCTTCACTGGAACCGACTTCCTTCACACTCTCCTGGAAAACCTGATCATCATTGAAGAGGGCTGGTTGTTCCTGTGGAGATGAAAGATCTCTAGTTCCGAATCCGTAGTAACCTACACCTGATTGAGGAGCATTAGGAATTAATGGTTTTGCATTTTGCATATTATTTGACTGATAGAACTGCTGTTGAAATTGTTGTTGTGGTATTTGCAAAGGAGATTGCATTTGAGCAGCCTGAACATTAGTAAATGTTGGTTGCTGTTGTTGTGGAATTTGAAACGGAAGGGGTGCCTGCTGACTGGGAACCTGCTGCTGCGAATTGGAAAGTTGTTGCTGTTGAGCATTGGAAAGTTGTGTGAGCTTGATGCCTGGCTTGCTGGATTGACTGTTCATATCAAAATTATAATACATTCACTCTTCCATATCTAAGTATTTAGGATTAGATGGTATAATAATTTCTGATTCGGAATTTGCTATACTATTTGTATAACGGATGAATAAACATTTGGGCTGGGCTTTGAGAGCAGTTGTTTTGAGAAGGTGACTCATCAGATTTATTATATTTTTTTGACAAGCTTAATTTTTTTGTTCAAAATAAAATTATTAAATTTTAGAATGAAGATATCCTTTATGCTATAAATTTCGTGTATGATGCTGAAAGCATGATTTATTTGTGTTCACGAGGGTATTACAACTGTTTGTATATAAAAAATGGTGTTTCGAACAAGAAATGGTTAAGACCATCAGAGAATAGTCTAAGCATCAATTTTTTAAAAAATAATGATTCTAACATGTAAATAAGGCAAAGTTTAATTCTCAAAGGAAATTAAAAATAAAATGATCATTTAAAGCATTAATTTATCTATTTTATAGTTCTATATTATCTTTAAAATACAGAATTTATCTACACTTTTTTTACCATTATAATTTAAATTTAAAATATGGAAACTATTAACAAAGGAAGCTTGGTTGACACAGAAGTAAGAAGAAAGGGAACAAATACTCCAGCCGCCTTTTTAGACATCGGAATAGGATCAAAAGTTCCTCTAATTTATGAAAACTGCCTCTTGCAATGTTTGAAGCCTCACCATCATTTCTCAAGAAAGTAAAAAATATGTATTTCGAACTGTTACCGAAGTGATTTTGAGTTGCACCGTCCAAGGACCTTGATTATATGAATTTACTTTTACATTCAACTATTCATTGGAAAATATTTTAAACTTACTTGTTTTCCAAAATTTTAAATTGAGAGTAAAAGGATGATTAATCTATGATTCATATGCTACAGTGCCAGAATATATTAATATCATCAATTTTACTATTATTTTTTAAGAAAAAGAGTCTTATAAACAAGGGGAGCCCTGCCGTCTTGAAACATTACGTTTTTATAAGAATAGAACACATTTACTGTTATCCTAAGCCTCTTCTACCTTCCAAGCTGTCCGTACTGTTAAACGTGCCCCTTTTCAACGTTTTAACCTTATAATTCCTGATTTCCAGGATTAAATTTATAACGCAAAAATTTTAGATTCGCTTTTTCTTTCTTTTCTGCTTATAGACCAATTCTTATATCACTTTCAGAGGTGTGGCTAAGAGATTTCAATTTTTGATCTATCATTGTGGAATCAATTAAATCGTGCATAGATAAGATGTTGGTGCCAGTTCGAGATAACACGTCTTTTTTACCGACGACAGGGATTTAAGTTGGTGAAAATTGGCTGATTCTACCTGAAGGTATCGAGGTGCCGTACCTTCTCGATGTGGGCTGAACTGGAGGAAGATCCTCTTTATTCATTATTATCAATAAAAGAAATTATTAATGATTAGCTTGTCTTTAATATTTGTTATAAAAGATCGGTAACTTTAATGCTAATTATTTCTTATTAGATTGCTGGTTCTTGGAATTGTATTTATATTTATTGAAATCAGGCTTGTTGGTATAATACAATTTTAAACAAAGAGAACATATACTAAGCTACTTTATGAATAAACAACAACGTCGTCGCAGAGTTAGTATGGGTACTGAGGAAGCGCTGAGGAATAGTTAATCTACCGAATAATTTGCAAAAAATGGATAGTCTAAGGTGATGTATATGGAGCAGGTTGACTATAAAATGGAAGTTAAAGAAATTTAAGAAGATACAAATCGAGTACTATTGAAAAAATAAGAGTTTAACGAGGAGGAGAAGAGAGAAGCCTTTAAGAAAAAATTGAGAAAATATTCCGGTAAGGTCCGACCTTAGGATTATGAGGAGTTGCACTGAGAAGGACCATCTGATTGTGTTTATAAATTATTTCAACCTCAATTTATTATCCGAATCTCCATTAATGCACTGCAATTTTTCAGGGAATAGGAAACGCCACATTGCCGCCCCTAGAATAAAATTTTGAAACAGTAAAAATTCAACAGATAAAAAATTCTCTAATTCTCCTTAAAATTTACTTATCCCATAGCTATATTGATAATTATTGATAAATGAGTCTGATATGAATCATCAATTTGGTATATCCTTTTCTGCCATCTTAAGGTTGAGCTTATAAATATCGTTAAAGGACATCTGGTGGCGATCTCCTCCCATTATCACGAGTTAGTCTCCAATTATTACTGAACAATGACCATCACGAGCGCATGGCTTCTTCCCTATGACAATGTTCGAGTTATTCTGAAGCGGTTCTAAAAATTTGGACACCGTTTATTTTCCAAAATCCGTGATTTTATCCGGTGACAATCTAATTTTTGGGTCTGGATTGCCAATTACATCCAGAGAATTTTTCATTGCTTGAGAAGATGTTTAGAGAATTACTAACTTTTATATTTGCTATGCAGGGATCTCAAAATTTTTAAGCATCTCAGCCTTTTTTAGATAAAATACCTTCTTTCTCTGCTATTAGAGCATTTTGCCTGGACTTTCCCCTCGATTTGCTGCGTCTTCGTTATAGGTGATTGAAAAACTATGAAGAGGAGAGTTTGAGTTAGTAGGTTTGCCAAATCCAGACTCAAATCCAATTTTCTTTTTGCTACCCTTCTCCTCATTCTTTGATTCTGATTATTATTAGATATTTTTATTGTGACGTGAAATCTTACGAGGAGAATCTTGTTCAAGTGTTGTCCATCTATTACTGTGGATATCATAGATATGCAGATCGTCCAATTACCAGGTAATGTCATGAATTCCACCGAAAACATAAAGCTTTCCTTAATAATAGCTCATAGTATGCCCATTTCTAATAGCTGGTATTTCTCCTTCATCTTTCAGCCGTTTAAACTTATAGTCGGTCAGACTTAGACTCCAAATATCATTGAGGCGGTTGCTATCATCTTTTCCTCCAAACACATAAATATTGGTATTATCTGTAGCCAAAGCACATCCAACTCGTGGACTGGGCATATCTAAATAAGGTAGTATTTACTAGGAGTTTCTTTCTTCGATTCTTCTAATAGCAAACTAAGTTTATTTTTGGAGATATTATATTCATAAACAGCATTGGTATATGAAGCCGTGCTTTCATTGAAACCAAATGCTATTATAATTTTTTATTCAGATCCACTGATTAGGACAGCCCCGAATGATTAGATAGGAGGTAGACTCACTCCCTCTGGTTTGAGCTTTTTCCATTCTTCTTTCGCGGGATCAAACTCAAAAATGTCATTAGACGCTTAATTATTTGCTTTTAGTCCGCCTATTAAATAAATTTTATCTTTCCCGCTGAGTAAAACATGCTTGGTTCTGCTCCCAGGATTTTCTGTGCTTTTAGAATTAATTTCTTTCCAGATGAAAGTTGGTTCCGACTAATCCAAGGAAATTGAATAGAAGTCATGCAGCGATCCATTGAGAATTTGATAACCCCCATAAAGATAGAGCCTATCTCATGCCAAATTTACCTGTTCTGGAAACAGCAAGCTGCACTGTAGCTTCTGATGGATATGTTTTTGCCAATTATTTTGCACTCTTTCCATTTGTGATTATTGGAAAATACTTTGGAAACACTGATATTATGAGGCCTCTTTTAAATAGATTTCTGCTGATGAGCTAGAGAAGATTGTTTTGGTTCTGAACTGATGAGGTCTATCTGGTTCATGTCAATAAATAATAATCAACCCATAAAATGTTACACAATTTAAGTGGGCATGCCTATGCTCGTAAATTATCTTTTTTAAGTTACTTTCATCTCCAGTTTGCTTATACAATACTTTTTCCTTTTACAAAAATTAATGTTATTCATAACCACGTACTCTAAAAACCTCAAAAAATAGTCCCTTGTTAAAAAATGACTCCAAGCGTTTTCCTTCTTAAAAATTATTTTTTTACCGTTAAAGCAGCTGCAAGCATATACAATCCTCTTTTACTCTAATAAAAGCACCTATAGTTAATTATATTATATTGCTTGTTCTCTCACTCAAATCAAGTACAGTTTCATTGGCAAACAAAGCAGGGATTTTCCGTGCTTTGCATTTTTTATATCCCCTATTTCTTATACTAGATGGAAATCTAAGAGTGCCCAGTGCTATACCCTTCATGGAAATAGTTTCAAAATTTTCATTAGTTTGTAGAAAAAGTCGATAGGAAGTATAAGTCTCGATATGGGATGGTAAAGGTAAACACTTTTTATGACAGGTCTTCCTGTCTATTTTTTTGCTTCCAAAATTATAATTTAGGTCGTACCTCCTCCTTAGTGGAAATCTAAGTGTGCCAACTATAATTAGAAGCTCTAGAATCTGATGATTTCTGGGCCCATCGAACAGAACATTTTTGGAAAAGGAGGGGTCTATGAGTGCCTCCACATTCAAAAAAAGTCAATGAGTTTGAAAGAATACAAATTAAAGATGGGAGTCTTTGACAAGATCACTGACGGACTATCAGCCAATGAAGTTTAGGCAATGGTAACCATGAAACTATAATAGTTTTGGAAAAATATTGTCTTCTCTCCTCCCCTGTACGGCGCTGATTTATTAAATACTCTTATGGATGATGACTGCAGACCTTGGAATTTGAATCATCTGGACTCGCTATTAAAATATGCCATTGATGTTAGTGTAAGAGGAGTAACTACTTCATATTGCTATATTGGCTCTTGGAAAACTCTCTTTTGTTGGCATAAATAGGATCTAGATTTAGCAGCTATCAACTATCTACATGAGGGAAAATCAAAGTTTTGGTACACAATTCCTCCCAATCAATCTCACATCTTAGAAAAATAAGCTAAGAATTATTTTCCTGAGCACTTTAGCAAATGTGGAGAGCATTTACGACATAAGACTACTCTTATCAATCCTTACATTTTGAAGAAAAAATATCCAGAACTAAACATTTCTAAAATGGAACATAAAGCAGGTGAGTTTATGCTAATTTTGGGAGGCAGCTATCATTGTGGATTCAACTTCGGGTGCAACATTGCTGAAGCGATCAACTATGCCACTCTGGACTGGCTTGATCAACTCAAAGATACTAAATACTGTCGATGTTCTCACAATAACGTCCGAGCGAGCCATCTCCAAATCTATAAAAACCTTTAGAATTGTATATTTATGTTTATTCAGCAAAATTCGCCAAGACAAAATAATTTCTTAACTTTAAAGACATGGTGTATAAAGAAGTCGAGAAGGAGGAAGAGCAGGAAGAAAGAGAGTAATAGTAAAAGGGAGTGAAAAGTGTCTATAGCAAAAAAATTAAAAAGGAAAAGCGCATTCCCAAAAAGATTAAATTTCATGGCTAATAGTATTAGATTGATAATTGGGTACAATGTGACCACTGCAATGTCTGGCGTAAGATAGCAAAGGACATTCACCCCAAGGCAGCGTTCAGATGCTCAAATATTGGTAAACATTGCCATTCTCGAGACAAAGCCTAGGAAAATTACATAATCCTATGAAACTGATCTTTTATCTGCTTGATTACTCATATACCATCTACTAATTAGTAGCCTATCCATGCATCAATAAAAGTATTTTTGAAAAAATTATATATTACAAGATCATTAAACCTATTCAATAAAACGATTATTATGCCACTCTCCCACAAAAACTCTTTTGCTTTATTTTTTAATCCCCTTACCCTATTTTTTACCTTTTTTAAAATTTCCGATAAAACTATAGCGATTCCATACAGTTAACTTTCCCTATCCATGAGCTTTCTCTTTTTGAAAAAAACCTTAATATTCCATATCATTTTTTCTTATTTTTCCTTTTCCAGACCTAAAACCTTATTCAAACTCACCTTCATAAATTAAACCACTTTTCCATGTATAAGTGCCTATTCCCTGAGGTTTTCCTTATTTAAAATTACCCTAAAAATAATCACCATTTGGAAAGTATTATTTTCCATGGCCATGCTTAAGAAAATTTTGAAAAAGTCCTTCGTATTTTTGTCCATTTTTGTTTAAATGAATACCATATCCTTCAACTTTTCCTTTGGACCACTGTCCCATATAAATATCTCCATTTTTGGATTTCCATATTCCAGTTCCATTCTTTTTACTATTTTGCCACTCTCCAGAATAATACTCTCCATTATTCCAAAAAAATTATCCGACTTTCGAACGTTCATTATTCACAAATTTTCCCTTATATACACCTTTTGTTGTAATTTCAACTCCTTCGACTTTTTGCGATTTGGTCCATTCTCCTTCAAAGATCCAATTTTTAGTAACCATAACCCCTTTTCCATCCATATATTATTCTCTAATCTCTCCGAAATACAGAGAATCCGCATCATTCAATCTCACAGCAAAATATTTACTTCGTACCAACTCATCAATATTTATCGATTAATTACTCATTCTATACATCTTGATAAAATCTGAAATCTTTTATTTACTGGGTATTGATGTCAATTACTTGAAAATAATTTTTTTTTGCTGACTGGGCTATTTCAAATTTACAGTATGATTTTTAGCGTAGCATGTTTAAAGAGTAAGAATGTCTATTTCTAAGAATTTATTCTTTCCTGATTTGATCTATTTTTGAGGTTTAACTCTCTGTGATAAAGAAAAAGGGAATTTTTATTAACATTCCATATCGCATGGAAGTGTTTCGTATTTATTGATACTATATGACTAGGCTTATTTTTTGTGCACAATCTTCTTCTCATGAAAGATGGTTTTGGATCTTTGAGTTCTTGAATTAATAAGAGGAAGTGCATGAGATTGATCTAGATGGTGAACATAAATTTGGGTATTGACTGGATCGGATAAGCGACGATGATGAAAAGATTTATATTCTTTTCTTTTTAATGATTACAGGTAATTTTGAGCTTATAGTTGAATTATGGATCTATGGCTTGGTAAAATAATTTCTTTGTTCAAATTTTTATTCATATAAATTAAGGAAATTAAGCTAATAGAGGCTATTAGGCATTATCTATTTTGTTATTTGCAATATCTTATTGTAAAGAAAAGTGATTTATAATCAAAAATAATTAACTCTATTTAAGAAAAACTATTCAAAATTAATATCAATTGACAAATAAGATAATTTTAAAAAGAAATAAAATTTAGCAGAATTGTTTCCTAAACTTCATTTAAAATTCATTCATAAAAAGTATTTATAACATAATAAGATAGTCTTATATTTATTACTTATAATCTTTAATTGTACTTTTTATCCCCATGCATCAAGATTAAAAGGAAAGATTGCCTAATTTACAGGGAAATGAAGAAAATTAAAAATATTCACCTCAATCCTCAACTCCGGGCCTTGAAATGATAGAGAGAATAAAAGAAGAGGTGAACAGCCAAATGCTTTCATTAAAAATTTAGTCATTGAATTCATAAATTAATCGTTTAAAACACAATAGAGATTAATTGGAAACTAAAAATAGAGAGATGACAAAATCACATTTGATAGAAAGAACCAATTTCAATAATTAAAGAATTGATGCTGAAGCCCTCCAACAAAGATATTAAGACATATAAAACTCTATGAAAGCTGAAAAATAATTGAATTAGCAACATAATACTAAGATTAAATAAAATTTTAGTGCTATGATATCAACAATGGATAAAATATTGAAAACACGATCTTAAATGGAGAACAACAAATACAATTTTAACAAAAATTAATAGATTAGGAAAAAAGATAAATAAATTTAGGAATTAAAACGATTCCTAAATTATGATGAAGAAAAAATTAAGAATCAGGAAAAAGATCTTAAGATTGCTTCATAAACAAATTCTTCACTCAGCAAAAGAAATCTATAATTTTAACAGACAATAAATTAATTGAAAAAAGAAATAACTGAAAAGAAAAATGCATTTGATTTAGAAAAATGTGCCTTACAAAGTAAATATGCAAATTTAATTAAGGATCTCTAAATCACTTATTAAAATTTATCAGTACAATGCCAGTAAAAATAAAAAAAATTTAAGAAAACCCTAGAAATCAACTAACAATAAATAGTCTCTCTCAAGGCAAAGCTCTAAGAGACGAAAACATAATTATAAAATCGAATTATAAGTTAAGGATAACTTCTTAAGATAAAAGAATCAATTGAAAATTCCATTGTAATAAAAGAAAGCGAAATAAATCGACATAAAAAATAAATTGACAAATATCAAAATGAAAGGTTAAGATTACAAAATTTGCTCATCTAAAAATCCAATTAGTTATCTACTAAAAAATAAGATCTTTTCAACAACAAATTGTAAGAATTAAGGTCATAATTTAAAACGAAATTTGAAGACCTCAATATCAGTTATGCTAACAAATAACAGCTGCATATAAATAGAATTAAAACAATTTAGCAAGAGAAACTGACAATAAAGGATAATTATACCAAAAAGATATCGAAGCTTTAAAATTAGATATTAACAATTGAATCAGAAAGAATTTCTTTCAGTGGGACAAAATAAAAATAAATTAAGACATTAAAATAATAAAAATAGAATATTTAGGTGAGGTTGGGCATCGCAAAAACTATTATAGATTAAATGAGAAGTGTTCTTTTTAAAAACAGAAAACCATCTTAACAAGATTAACAAATTCCTTCTCTTCTAACGGCTCTTTTATAGTAAAAGGCTAAAACTATTTCCAATTTATAGTAAAGTATCAATAATCTCAATAATTCAATTAAACTACCCAATAATGAGTTACAAGCGACAAAATCTTTGATAAAATCATTGAATGAAGAAGTTTCTAAAATTAAAAGACTTTCCGATCTGATTTCAATCAAAAATAAAAACCTTTAAAATTATGGAACTACTTCTGAAATTTTAAAGTTTATCCAACTAATTATTAAAATTGAAGCAGAAAGTAAATAAGAGGTAAAAAAGCAAAAATTATTGGCTGAAAATATAAAAAAATAACTAAGTAAAAGCCAAGAGAATGAAAGGATATTGATATTGACTAACAAATCACTCACTGAAAAACAACAAAAAATGGATATTTAAATTCAAAGCCTCACACAACAGCTGATTAAAATTAAATTCGATAATGAAATTGTCATTACAAATTTAAATTTTGAAAACTAAAGTTTAAAGACAACCATAGCAGATCAAAATATACGAATTTAGGATAACTAAGTAACTCTGAAAAGTAATCAATAAGCTATTGCTGCTAAAGATAAATAAAATATGAAAAGCAAGCAATTAATCAAAACATTATAAAGTTAAAAATCGATAGGCGAAAAACAATTTGATTCCGAACTTTTGAAATTATCAAAAATAATTCAATAAAAAGACCAAAAAATTAAAGCATCCAATTCAGCTAATTAACAATTAACTAATCGCATCAAATTATTGGAAAATCAAGGGTCGACTAAACTAAATGAAGTAACTAAACTCAATGAATCATTGGAAAACATGAAAAGAGAACTTCAAGCTGGTCAAGCATCGATGGAGTCTATGAGAGAATAACTAAGTATTAAACTAAGAGATAAATAACTTTAACATAATTAGTATATTGAGTTTCAAATCCGGAAAATATGTCTGACCTTCGGTGAAGTCTTTGAAAAGCAGCCAAATGGAAATAGCTTTGACGATATTATTACTTTCATTAAAAGCAACACCTCAAGTTCATCTGACACAACGCTCTCAATCTCCCCCATTCTTTAAAAAATGCCAAAAGAAAGAGCCTATTTAATTGGATAGATTCGCAAATTCTTATCATGCAACAGCATCAGCTCAACTTTTATCTATAAATATGACAGAATCAATAGTAATTTTATCAATTACCTTCCATTAAAGACAAACAACTTCTCTTTCGTACTACTCATGAAATCCAAAAAAAGTGGGGAAGTATTTGGCGTGGTTTCTGAAGGAATGTAAAAAAAAGCTTTCGCCTTTAATCTTACTCGAATGATTGCCTTCCAGCCAGTTTAGAAATTTTCAAAGCCTCCAACGATTGTCGTAAGCAGATATCTATTCTTTGGAAATAATTAAATCAAGATCTGCAGTAGTCCAACTAACGTCGATGTAGCTGTTTTTACTACAATTTACGGAGATCGTTATTTCAGTTTCAGCAAGCCAGACATTGTGGGAAATAACGAAGAGAAGGAGAACATTGCTCTTTAGAATATAGAGATCCACCAAATTAACATGTGATGAATTATCCAAATAACATCTATACATATCATCAATCTAATAATTATTATATCTTCTGCTAAACTTGAATTTCACTAACTTCCGTCTCCTCTTTCGCCTCCTCACTTGCCATAAAATAGGAATTGTGGCTATAGACTTGAAGTTACATTGCAAAATTTGTATCCACTGCGATTTAATTTGTAACTTCGTCTAATTCGAACTCATGCTTCTCTTTCAATCGACTAAAATCGGCTGATTCGTGAGCATTTATAGTGTTTTGATTTTATTAACTAATTCTCATGATTTTATCGTTAATTTAAATAAATTCCGCGCTTTTCATATCGCCTAAATTTTAAAAATATTTAACTTTTTAAAGTTGAAAAATTTTAGCTTTGGGGATATTGCCTGAGTCGTTCATTAGTAATAGATATTTATGAATGACCTGACGAATTTAATTATCATTGTTATCAGTGATGAGAACGTGCAAATCATTATGTTTGATGTTACTAACTGAAAGGAAAAAACAGAAAGGATTACTGTTAAGAATTTGATATTTTTCAAAGAGAATCTTTGAATGCAGAAAAGGAATTATTTCATCTTATTTACTGTGGATCAGCAAAAGAAACGATGAGATTTAGGAGATACAGTTTAACAAACTGAAACAGTCATTCTGAAAAACAGAATTAGGAGTGAGGTCTTCAGTATATAAGGAGTATATTGATGCAAGTGGAGATTGAAGAATAACGCCTTTGACCCTTCGCTTTGCAGCTACCCGAACTGTTGGATATGTGCCAAGACTGAATCCCCACAAAATAATCTGATCATTGGACAATTTTAACGAAGTAATAAGAATCTATAAATCTTCGCAAATAGTTTATTCATTAATTTTATCACCTTTTGTCTCTGTCCCATATCCTGTATAATCATAAGCAACATAATTGTATCTCGGTTAATTTGAAGCCAATCTTGTAATAAAACGAAGCGCATAGGATAAATCTGAGGAGTTACCGTGCGAATAAATGATGGTCCCCTCCAACAAAGATTTATTCTTGAGTTACAGCATAGCAAAAGGAATTCTGTGATTTTGATGTTAGATAAGATTAATTGCAACCCTGTATCCCTCGGGATATTCTATCTATTTTTATGTTTTTAAAGTATAGTACCCATTTTCTTCCAAGAGTTGATATTCTTCATAGGGGGGGGAGTACTTGGCTAGGAACGAGAAAAGACATATTTATCGATCATGTATTATTTGAGGCCCAGCATGGAGAGAAGTCTGAATTTGAGGGGTTACGGTTATCTTTTTTATTTGAACTTCGAACGCATTTCAATGTCCACAGTTTAGTCTGAGCAGCATGCCATCATTAAAAATTATAACTTTAGTTTAGTTATATTCGCAATCAATAACTGAAACTTAATAACTGATCATAAAACGAGTAAATTTTAACTTAAATAATTTACTCTTTTCATCTTGAATTAAATTAATGTAAATTAGATAAATAACCAACGATATCTCTATAATTATATTTTACAGATAGCATAATAATGGATTATCCATTAGCTTCCTAAATTACGCGTCAAGCTGATGACCTAACCAAATTTCAGTTTCTTAAATTCACACTTAATGTTCAGTTTTGTTTTCTTAATAGAGAGCAAATCGATTTATTAGACCTAGCAGTCGAAGAAGCTTATCATTTATAAGCAATTCCAGGTGAACGTCCTAAAGAAGATGTTAAATAAATGATTAAAAGACGTCGGAGGCAAATTGACGACCAAGAAAAATATGAAAATTTCTTCCTAAGTAATCCAGAGAAATCAAAAATTAAAAAATTAAAACATTAAAACAAGGAAATATAAATTTCCACAGTTAACATTGTACCCTCCACCTCTTGGCTTTCAAGGGTTGTTTTATTTTTTGTTTCAGCTTTTCAGCAGTCAACTACAACTGTGCAACAACAATCTAAGATTTTACTCAAAAGTTAATTTCAACTCAAGGGCAGCCAGTCTAGATTTGCACATTCATAAGAAGAATCATAGCAGTTGCTTTACTCGTACGATTCATCATTAAAATGCGATGATTTTAAGGTATATGTTAGCAGGGTTATCATTTCCAGTGACGAATAAAAGTTAAAAGTCAAAAAAATTGACTGAGTGTTTGTGATTATTTTGTACTATGTGCTTTTATAAATTAATTCCTTGAGTCATAAGCAGTTTAAATGGAAGTAAACTAGACTTGGCAACAAGCCATCTTCAAAGATTATAGCTTTGCTATAATTATATTTAAAATTAATAACTGAAATCTGAAATACTTATAAAACTAATCAAATTTTAATGTAATGAATTCATCGTCCTAAGATAAGTAACCAACAACTATATCTTAATAATTATATTTTACGAAGAGTGGTATAATAGTGGTTTTAATTTTGCCTGATATACTTTTTTTAAATTAAACTCTTATGTTTCTCTATTGTTTTATGATCTTTGATATAAATAATATAAATAATCTGGCATTGAATATTAATAGCAATCAGATGGCGAATATTAATGCATGGACAGTTCTAACTCATCCTCCGCACGAGTTGGTAGGGTAGTAGCATCAGGGCAGTGAATCTTTCTGCTAAATGATTAAAAATTTGTTGGCTCCCTACTACAAACTCAAATCATTAACCACACTCCTCATTTGCATCAGCATCATTGTATACATAACACTAGTCATTCCCTATCCTCCCTTCTTAAAAATACCCACCTTTGCACTATAATCCTTAGTTTTGCTTCCTGAGCATCTCAAACACTTTTAATTCTATCGATTATTCACAGCGCCTTTCATCTATCAGGATATCACATCGCTAGTATTAGGAATATTACTTCTATGGTGCCTTGGTAGCTTTACAGAAGATTCGATGGGATGGAAGATGTTCGTAGTCTTAACTGGATTGAGTGGATTGGTAGGTTTTGCAAACAGTTTTACCCTTCCAATATTCCTTTTGGGGTGCAATTTTAGTCTGCTGATCATGAAGTGGGCAGATCCAAACTTACCAATACTTTATCGAAAGGTCATGTTAATAGTTTACCTTATCGCAATCGTAATTTTTATTCTTCTTTTCGTCAACTATAAAAAAGAATAAGAATATAACTTTTACTCCTCAGCTCTCTACGTAATTATCAACTTAATTAGGGTTTTTTGCTGACTTCAACTCTGGGCAGGCAGCAAGATGGCGTAAACATAACAATTTTTCGAAAATTGTTTTCAACAACCACCTTAACCATTCTGTTATTGATGAGCTGGGTACTGTTTCTAGACATTATTTTTCGCGGTGATACTTTTATATGAATTATACTAAATCAAATTATTTAGATATTTATCAGATGAAAATGAATGTGTTCAGACCATTGGCCAGGCCCAGCGACAGAAAAGCAATGATGAAACCCATTGCGATGCCTAACACTTTGAACTAGGACATTTTTGTTATTTTTTAGATAAGGCAACCGAAAAGGTAGAATAGATTTGCAGTCAAAAACCAAATACTTAGATAAACTATCTTTTCCACATCAACTAATTTTGGCAAATCTATATCATTGACGATTTACTTTTGTTTTGAGGTTGACTAAAGGAAGAATATGCAGAAACAGCAGCAAACAGTAAGAAGTAACAGGTTGATTTGTCAAGGGTATCGTAGATGATTTGGTGATAGTGTTTCGTTCCAGTGGGTAGTTATTCAACTGGAGGCGCTGGTGTTTCTTCTTCTGGTATATCGTAAAATTAATCTTTTTTTGGTGGTGGTCTCTCAGCTTTTTTTTTCAAAAAATAGGCAATCACATTCCACACAACCAGATACATTGAAAAGAGGAAAAATAGATGAACAACTGATTCTTATTTTTTTAATTTTATCGAAACTAATTTCTGGAATGGACCGTTCAGCTGGTAGGTTAGCGAGATAATGAAGTATGCAGCTTGATAAATAAATGGGTACCCACAATGGAGAAGAAGGTTATGGCATCTTGGAAACATTTTCTGTAATCGAATGCTTTAATTGCACTTGCAAATTTAAGACTACTTTGCAGATACTTTTCATAGGCGAGGGGTTCTGGTTGAGGTTCTTCGGTGGGAGTTTTTTCAGGTGGAATTTATTTGCTCATAGTTTGAAGAAAGATATATAATGTACTAAGTTTTGCAATAACTTTTATCAAAGCAATCTTATATTAAAAATAAATCATCAATTAGACACTCTTAGCATATTTAACTTTAAAAAGGATATATAAACTGAGAATCATTCTATTTAAACTCCTTTCATTAGGGACAATTCAAATTTTATTTATTTTACATATTCTTAGATATTTTATATTAACAATTTAAGATCGTTTAGAGATTTGTTTTTAAGGCAGGGCCACTATGGCGAGGAAAGCTTATAAGATTATTCTTGACATTTTATTAAAGAATTGTAACTAATTTCCTCGATTATTGTTAATAACGAAGTAACATCTTCTTGCAATGCTTCTATTTAAGATCTTTGTTCATCGGATATTTTAAATACAATCAAGTCCATGAAGTCATCTGAATACTATTATCTCAAATATTGTTTTGCGTTGTCTATTGCTGTGTATATTGGTTCTATAAACTAGAAAAGCTCGCTATCTTAAAAATGGCTAAAATATGTATTAGATAAATTATTGAACATTCTCTGAGACGTAATCTAATCTAGGGACAATGCTATAATATATAAAGCAAATTCATCAGATACTCGATAATTTTCAGAGATAAGATCAAAATCATCATAGAAGGTGTTATAATGTATTTCTCAAATATTATTAAAATCCAGAGAGTCCGATAAAAACTAATAACCTCAATTCTTTATCATAGCCATTTAATAATATCTAAATTTTAAATAGAGATAAATTTTCTTATAGTTTGAGTATTCAGCTATCAATTAGTCAATCTTTATAAATTGCCGATTTATTAGTATCTAAACTAATCGCTAACAATTTCATTTTATAACAAATAATAAACATCTTAATTGTTTCCTCCTGCAGTAATATAATATTTGGCCTATTTTTACTATTATTACAAAGAAATGTATTCACCTTTAAAATAAATTCAAATAAATAAAATATCCTATGAACAAAAATTGAATTTAAAATCAGTTTAAAAAACTATAAAAATTTATATTCAGTTAAATCCATAAATTTTTTGTACAAATCGATTCAAATACTATTAAATTTAATCGATGGTGATCTCAATTTATTATAATTTTTATCTTTTTATTCAACTATTCAAGTAATAGTAGGATAAATCTTAGTCAAATCATTGAAGACGTCAATAATAAATATACAGCAGAAGAGCAGTTAAAGCTTAAATATCTGTGACCTATTAAAAGAAGCCATCTCCACAAGAAACATTAGAAAATATATATTTTAGAAATTTTAATTTTTCCTTCTTCTTCCTTTCTTCCTTGAATATTTACTTCCTATTTTTTTACCATTCACATCACTCAAGTAATAATATATTCAGGAATAATCCGAAAATCCTTGAACTTCCAGTTAAAATTCATTAAATTAGTCAATTTCAATAAAGAAATATATTGAGTTTAAATATAAACCATAGAAGAATTTATTAAATAATTCCATTTATAATGAACTAATTCAAGAAGAGTTTATATCAATTTTATTATCATTTCTTCTTTTTTATTCAATCCTACATCCACTCCTAATCAAGTTCGGAATTTAATGCCACCTAATTCAATTAACAGTAAAAAAGGGAGGTAAATAGCTCCCCTATATATTCTACATATTAAATTTAACTAAAGATAATCAATGAGCATTAAATTAAAAAAGGATTCATGCGACCTTACTTCCTGCTCTTCTGAAGATAGATCCAGCTGCTAAGTTAGGGATGCTGATCTGTCGAAACCAAAAATAAATTCTTTGAAACATAAAACTGAGTTTTGCAAAAATTTCATGGAGTTTGGGCGTTGTCCATACGGATACAAATGCAGGTTCGCTCATGGAATTCACGAACTAGTCAAAGTTTCAGCACAAAATGATTTTAGGAAGAAACGATGCAATGGATTTTGGAAGAATGGGATGTGTGCTTATGGAAAGAAATGCCAGTTTAAGCATTAGGAAGTAAGATGGTAGACTCAAGCAGCTCTAATGGGTTTAAATAGCGTTCATTCTGTTCATTGTTCGCAAAACTCGAAGCTAATGTTTTTGCTCGATCGTTGAGTGATGTATTTATTTTTATTTTTCAACTTAACAAAAACGTATTTAATCACAAAAAACCTTTATGCATTATCTTTTTTTAACTATTTGATGTTGAAAATTGATCATGTTTCGGGTATAATAAATCCCTATTAGAAAAATAAAAAGATTATTAAGCACTGTGATATATACTAATGCATTTTCACATTAAATATGAATTAATGATAATCTCCTAATGGTCTTTGGTTAAGAGATATAATTATTTTCATACTTATAAATTAAAATCTAAAAAAGTAATAAAATCATTTCTTTTTCCTCTTTTCCATGAGGGCACAACATTAAATTAAAAAATTCCAAATATTCCCATACTCCAATATCATCTTTTTGATTTTTCTATCATTCTCTGAATAGGTCGTATCCTTTTCCATGATGGCTGTTGCTCTAAAAGAAGATTGTATCTATTGAACAATTTTCAAAGGGTGGTCATTATAGATGAATCCCGAAAAGAGATACAAATCGAGTATAACATTCATCAACTCCTTCTTTTCTTTTGGTTCATGAGAATTTTTATCATGGTAAATTTATAAATAATGTTCTGCAGTTGTGTATGCTAGTTTAAAATCCAACACCTTTAATACTTTCTATTATTGCTCAATCACCGCTTTTGCAGGGCTAATAATCCAACTCTGGAGGTAAGGAGGATATATCTACTCATATTTCATTGCAATGAGCATGCAGGCCTGAACTGCTAGCATTAATTTTTCAGGTTTTACTTCATTTGTCCTTTGAATATAACGATCTAAGTAGTAGACACTTAAGTAGAGGGTTTTTCTTCTCAGTTTGTTTTTCAGGTAGACTTTATAGAGGAATTCGATAAAGCTACTCCTTTTTGATTTTTTGTTGAGGCATTTCTTTTTGTAAGAAGGTGGAAACTCATAGTCCGATTGCGTATTAATTATATACTCCATGATAGTCTCTTCGTAGGGTGAAATTTCACTCTGATTATTGTTATTTGCTTAAAGAAATGAGGGTAATTTAATTTCTGGAATGTCATCATCCTTTTTCATGATGGATTTATATTGATTTGGAAGTCTTGTAAGTTCATCCCCTAAATATCTATGCTTCCTATTTGGAGCATCTTACTTTGGGTTTATGTTTTATTTGTTTTCTTATAAGCTTCTGCTTTTGTATTTATGGCCATTGGCGTCATGAAATTTAACTTTCATTTTTAACAGTTTATTAGCGAATAAAAATAAAATCCTCATATTTAGGGTAGTCTCTTCCATCGAGCCTTAAATTTGAATCCTTACTGCCAAGATCAAAAAAGAATACGCGCATGCCTAAACTCAACAGGAGACTCATATATATAGCTTATCCGTCACTTGTTGAAGTAAATCCGATAATGACCTATTTTTGCAAATATATTCAAATATTGAAACCAAAAAATTTAAAACATATAAATATCATATTGATAGTTGTTCTCTTCTTAAATCTTAAATCTATCTTTCTTTATTAGCAAGACGTAGACGAAGAGCCTCGATTTCAGTAAATAACAGCACAAAGAGAGAAAGCTGCTCTTGAATTTGACGATCCATCAGTGAATCTTTGGACAACTCCATGCGGCAGAGGCTAACTTCCTCGGTTAGATTAATCTTTTATTGGCTCATTCTTTCTATCTATTCGCTGAGAACAGCTATCTACAATCACCAAATAACTACTTTCTGCTCAGTAATCTTGTTTTTTTCGAGATTCAAAGTTTGGTTGTAGTTTTTTGTCATCAGTTCGTTGTTTTTTATCTTCAGATCTTCAATGATAGCTTCTAACCTTTGAAATTACGCTGTGAGAATTTATACTCTAAATAGCTGCTGATTTACTTTTAACTATAATTATAAAGAATCTTTTGATTTTTCTCCTGCTCTCTTTTATACAGCTCATTTTCCATTTTAATATTGTCAAGCTGGCAGATGAGTGTCTCCTTTGCATTTGCCATTTCCATCAATTAGGATATTTTATAACGGTAACTTTCACAAAGATTTTGCTGGTCATTCAGTCGAAGCTTTAACTATTAAATTGATTGGTTGTATTTCGATAACAGAATAATTTATGATGCTGCTCTGTTACTCTATGTTGAATTTTGATTATTTATGATTTGGAAAAGGAGTTATTTGAGAGACGATATTTCTGCTATTGATTTTTGTAGGTCCATATGTATTTGAGATAACTCTTCCTTGAGTCCTAATATTTAGTTATCTTTGCTAATGGTTGATTGGCACAGGTGTTCGATTTCTGTGATCATTTATTCGAAAGCTTTATTCCTTGTTGACTATTATTTTTATCTCTAGCTCCTTTAAAGTGACTGCTTCAAGTAGGTGATGGTCTTTTACAACGACAGCTTCATCTCTTGCAAATTATTAATCTTATCCTATGAGTTGGACAGTCGTTCGGTTAATTTGCTTACCTTTTACTCGTATGATCTTTTTAGTCCTTCTCCATATTCGATATGCAATCTCTTTGAGTGTTATTAGTGCTGTCTCTTTTAGCTCAGCAGCGACTATATTCTTTTACTCATCGTTTCAAGATTGCTTTTTAAGGCGTTGTTTTATTGGGTGATGCTTTCTTGGAGTTATCGATTTTTGTATTGGATGTTGCCAATTTATTCCTGGAAATGCTGCTTTTCTGCTTCTGTTTACTTTAGTTTGGCGGTAATGCTCATCTACCTTTGTCGATAGCTTTCGTCTCTATTGGCTGCCTCCAGGCTTTTCCTCTCTATTTCTTGTACGAGATTATTGTTAGCATATTTCAATCTTTCAATCTCTTTATTAAAGGCCAGCTCTGACTTGCTCAATACTCCGCTGTAGTTTTCCATTTCTTGGTGGAGTTTA
>Ga0302188_10000694_pt1 | contig 27741 bp, 17 predicted proteins | sample II_Bog_E2_1_FD_198783 | JGI IMG/M metagenome (GOLD analysis project Ga0302188, IMG submission 198783) | Peat permafrost microbial communities from Stordalen Mire near Abisko, Sweden - II_Bog_E2_1 | ecosystem: Environmental > Terrestrial > Soil > Wetlands > Peat | place: Sweden: Abisko...
TACAAATTCATTTATCTTTGCTTCTTATTTTTCAGGTCAAATTAATTGACTATATTTGTGTCAAAAACAATCATAAGGATTTACCAAAAGCTAGTTCAATCCAATACTTTTAAATTTCAATGATTAAAAATCATTATCCATTGATACTCTCGAAATTCTGCAATCAATCCGACTATCTCATTAAAATAATAAAACGTGAAATATGAAAAATCGCAGCCAGTCATAACGCCGATTGATTAAATTGGAAAAAATTGGATTTTAGATCTAGGCTAAAAAACTAAGAAAATAATACAGCAACAAGCAGGTTCTGAGCGAAATGCGAATGAAATCAAAATCAAAATCTACGCAAAAATTAGCTCACCTTCCATAGCAACAAAATATTGGCAATTTTCTTAGTAATCATTATGATATGTAGAGCCCACTAAGATAATATCAGTCACTGCTCACAAATGGGCTATATATGATTTCTATTCAGCCAAGTACATTCGTGGGTATCGTGCACGAGACTCTCACTAACTCAGCGTCTTTTCCAAAATGTTAGTCTTTTGTGCAGTTAACACTATCATTTAAAAATTTAAGCTTGACATGAGTCGATTAGAAGCCATTGTTACTGAGGGTGTGCTAAAATTATATGGGCATAACTGCCAGTTGCAGAAAGACGACATCGTGTCTCTGTAGGATTTGCTTTGTCTCATGCTGATCGAAGAAAATGAGGTGTATGAAACCATTCTAGCAGTAAATATTGGTGCCTTTATGGAGCGGAGGCGTAAAAAGGAGTATTATAGTGTTTTTGATACTAATGACAAGTTTATGAAGGAGCAACTCAAGTAATTCTATTAATTAGTGAATAGCTATTGTAAACTTCTCAAGCTTGAGAACATACGTTACATTGAATCAGATCCTACCAGTAGAAAGGAGAAGAATAAATGTTCAGCATCAGATGTAGCTATACTTTCGATTGAATGCCTAAAAATGCCTCTCTTTATGTAGATTATCCGCAAGATTTCTCATACAATTAAAGTGAAGTATGTAAACTCTGAAGGATAGCTAAAGGATAGAAATCTTATTATTAATAATAAGACCATTCTTAATAAAAACATTCCTTATGTTTCAGTCTGCAGAAATTGGGAAGAAAACAATTTTATGAATTCGCACTGTTCGATATACTACGAAAATGAGGAGTCAAAAGTGAGACCGATTGTTGCTGTTTTACTCGACTGTTACGGCCCTCATGATCGTGAAAAAGATATACAACAAGTTGCAGAATGGTATCTAAAGACTGATCGCCGCTAATTGGATATAATTGACGAGCAGCATAATTTGTAAACAGGCTAGAGAAAGTAAGAAATATTGTATAGAAAAGTGTCACAAGAAAAGGATTCAGTTAAGCGGAGTTCCCTAAATAAAATCGGCCTGTTACAGCCCCCAAAAATATCTAATGCTGAGTTATAGGCAAAAGTGAGGCAAAAATTAAACACAATGCCATAAGAAGAAATTACAAATCGTTACGACAATTCAATTAAACCTCCAAATAAATCGAAGAGTATCCGTATAAAGACTCTTGTTTGAAAGGGTATCTTAATTTTTGTTGTATTTCTATTCACAAATATCTCGTTTATCATATTTTTAACTGAAAAAATAAGAGTTATATTTATTGTTGAGATTAGTAATGCAAAGGATAATAAATAGAATTTCGATTATAATCAATTTCTAAAGAGAAATGAACATTTGTCCTTCTTGTAAGGAAAAGGAAAAACAATTCAAAATACTATAAGCCGACTTAGAGTTTGAAATTAAGAAAAGAACAGAAGATTTAGCAGAGGAGAAGGTCACACTCCAGCTACACTTCCAAAGATAGGCCAAAAAAATATTAGAAAAGTATCAAAAGGAAAAGAATTAAAGGGAAATGGAGAATAAAAAATGGATTGAGAAGTACGATTGCACGATTTCTGATTATTAAAATCGAATTGCTAAATTGCATGTCGACTATCAATAAAAACATCAGTAAATAGAAAATCAAGTAAAATCACAATATACCCGAGAGAAATAAGAAAATTTAATCAAGCAAAAATAGGTTGTATAGCAAATGAAGAGCAACCATATTTAGGAAGTCGAAGAAATCAAAGGCTAGCACTTATTATAGACTCGTAGACTAAAGAAAGTTCAAGAAGATACGGTAAAAAAAATACACCAGCAGAATCAGATACAAATCAAGACTCTTACCTCTGATTATGAGTCAAAAATAAACTTTCTAAAAAAGGAAATTTCTGATGCAAATGATATATATAGCAAACAAAAAATGGAAGATCATCAAAAGCAGACAGCTCTTTACTAAGATTTATATAATAGAAAAGAAGAAATAAACAAGCTTAAATACGAAATAGATCAATTATAAAAATCAGTGAAAGTTGGAGAAGAATAGTTGAGATTCAAAGTGCTATAGATTGAGGTTTTAAAAGAGTCGCACCAAGATAAGGTAGATACAATGAAAAAAGACTTTTAGAATCAAAGATAAAGGATTCTAATCGATATGAACCTTAAAATTTAGAATTTGCTGAAAACCAAATTATCAGATTGCTAAACATATGAGCACATTGTGAAAGATATAGATTAAAAAAGGAAATCATAGATTCGGCTGTATGAGTGCAGCTTCAAAGAAGTCAAAGAGTTAGTTGACCAGAGGCCAAGTAGGTAGGAGGATTTAGAACAGATTTACTTACTTAAGAAATTGCTCGATCAAAAAGAAACAGAGTTTCAAAAAGTATTGGAGGAGGCAAAACATTGTAGACTTTAGCTTAATAACAAAGAGGAAACTTTTAATAGGATATTCACTGCTTATGCTTCTCCTCTAAACATGGACAAAATCAATAAGAAAAAATAACTCAAATTATCGAGGGGAAGTAGTGCTCTGCTGAGATAACCAATTTCCAAGTACAATTCCGTCACAACTCTCCACTCTATAACCCCCAATTGCGATTCAAGAAAGGACAAATTGGTTTATCCCAAAAGTACTAAACTATTTTGATTATTTTCAGTTTTATTATCTAAATTTTTTGTATAATAAGATTGTATCAAGATAACTACAAATTCATTTAATTCTTTTGACCCACCTATATTTATCAGGAAGACCCTCTTTAATATCAAGTATATTTTGTCTAATTTGTATGAAATTGCCCCAATATGAAGTTTTAAACAACAGGAGTCAAATAATTAATTCCTTCATATTAAATGTTTTTAACTCAGCTGGCAATCACTGCTGTATTTGTCGCAAAACATTCCAGCAGCTCTCCTCTTTTTTGCCTCAATAATTTTGCCTTCCCACAGCCAAAGAGCCTGTTGATGACCTTTCATAATCACTGTTCTTGATGTTTATATAATTGGAATCTAGTTCCTAGGTTAAACTATTGAAAAATAGGATATATAGGTGACTGTCTTGAAACAGCATAATTATGCTTAATAATAATAATTATAATATAAAATAATTGTTCACATTTTCTTAGAAAGTTATACATGTTTAAATTAATCGATTTAAATAAAATAACTCCATTGGAAGATAGAGACAATAAACATAGTTATGATGACAAATAAATCAAAGGTCAATGAAAATATATTTAGCTTTTGTTTATTATCTGTTATATACCTATTAATTTTAAAATGATGTTGATACAAATCATTATTTTTAATCAATTTTAATCATTTACCTTTGCTAGCTTCCTTCAAATCAATATCGAGATAATGCAGAAATATATGTCGATATCCAGATTTATTTTCATATGCAAATCTAAAGAAATGAGCTCCAATTGACTAATGATTCATTAATAATTTATTTTAGAGAATAAAAGATGAAGACCGATATTATTAATAATGAGTTAATGTAATTCAAACAGAAAGCAACTTAATCTCGTTAGTTACTTGCTTAGAATTCTAAATTGCAATGTTCTCCCGCAAAAGATGGGACTTAATATTCTTCCCCTCAAAAAGCTAATGCATCTATGAGGACTATTTATTTGCGCCCTCACAACAAAACTTCCATTAAAATTTAAGTTTCTCCCAAAGTCTCTATTTCATAGATCAAGGCTATTGCGGAATAAAAACTGAAAATAAAAACTGATAAACAAATATTATTTCTGAGTGGCAAAAATATTACTGAGTTCACCTTCATCTTGGTTTAGTCCCCAACAATAATCCATGTTTTGAATAAGGATCACCTCTCTAGCAAATCAGATCAAATCTCTATTCATCTTAATGTCGTAAACTACCTAGTAGAGAAAAATAAATCAGTTACAATGAAGTATAAACTGGCAGCTAGTGAAATAGTGGGGGAATTTTTAACAAAAGTCAAAAAGTACGTTTAGTCAGTCTATAAAATGGCAAATAACGATTATAAATACTCTCTTTTGTAATCCAGCAGAATTCTATAATTGGAGAAGCCTTTCTTTGAACAATGCATTTCCAAAACAACCGAAATTACCTGCACCATCACTGCCAATCCTGCAAAAACTAAGTTTGTAAATGATTACAATATCGAAACAAGGGCAAAAGACTCTATCAGTCAATTAAATAAATAAAGCGATAAGATAGTGAATTAACTTAAAATTGGTGAGATAAGCAAGTCTTTGAGGCAGACTGATAACCAATTGAGTCAAACTAAATCAAACAGCAGTTTAGTTCGCGATAATCCAATATTTTCCTCATCTATGCCGAATTTTAAGAAGAAAATCAATCTGACTGATGACTCTTTTGATTCACTATAGCGCCCTCTCATTCATAAAATGAAATCTCTGAAACCTAAGGAATAAATTAATTAGATTTTGCACATACAATCATTTCAAAAGTATTTCTTCGAATCTCCCAAAAGAAAAGACTGGAAAACTGATGAGCAAAAGATGTAAATTCACAAATCATCTCCTTTGATCCCCAAATTAATGCCAATAAAATAAAGGAGAACAATTAGAATGTAAATCGAGAAATTATTTAATCAAAGTGAAACTGAGACTACTCCCTTTCAAGATGGGCGCAATTCAAAAGAATAATCCAAAGATATTGAATCCAAATAGAAAGATAAGACGGATAATAAAATAAACAAAGATATGGATGATCACCATCAACCTCCATCAAGTGCCAATCCTTTAAAAAATTAATTCATGAATCCCCCAAGTCTTTGATGGAACTGATTAAAAAAATTTTAGGTTGATAGTTATATTTAAATAAATATGTAAACTACCTAAATTTCTCCCTACTCTTTTGATTTCTTTTAGGAAATCGCTATATCCTCGAAAGAAATGTATAATTCTCCCAATAAAAGTTAAGCATAAGTTTACGAAATTGATAAGATGAGAGAAACGAGGATCAAAAAATATAATGACTGCATTCATCAATACACCTCGTATCTCTGCTATTAGGTAGATACATTAAAAAATAAGATTAGCTTATCGATCGTAATATCAAGCACTGCGATTAGAGAAACAAATGGTTTCGACAAGAGATTAATCAATCTTGGAAAAATGCCATTTCCAATCGCCCACTTATTTTAAGATCTGTTGCCAGGACTAATGTTCTCAAAAGAGATGTGGATGAGTGGCTCAGTAGAATAGACGAGAGAGCTCTCCGTGGCGAAAATGAAGAATCTTTCTACTAGGCTGCAAGAGAAGGGAGTCTTCAAGGTAGTCAGTTAATTGATAAATACAATTAAATATTGGCTGAGTATGGCCACAGAATCTGAGAAGATCATTCTAGAATAAACATTTATATCTGAACAGAATGTAATATAATCATAGTTGAGGAATAAGAGGAGCGTTAACTTCCAGTTATGGTTGACATATTTATCTAATTTATTTATAAACCCCTTGAGGCACAGAGCCTTATTTTTGAGCCTTTATAATACTAATACTACCATTTGATTCAGGAGATAAAATTTAATTGTTTACGAGCAGCTATACTCCTTGGCTCTCATCATCATTTGATCAATTGAATTTATGCTCTCTCGGCAAGGTAAATCCGCTAGCATAAAAAACCGATCTTGGTAAAGACACCATAATTTTAATGTTCCGTTATTCACTCGATGCCATCGCTTAATATCCTGAATTAGTCAATCAAAACCTCATACTAATCATAGGTTTTATAATAAGGGTATGGGACAGGGATGGCGGGAGCCGCTGGAGATTGTTAATCAAAGCCACACTTGATATTGAATATGTTACAAATCTTGGGTTGGTCCTTCTCGATCGATAAGCAGTTCGATACTCACTATAATCAAAACCAAGTTTCAATAATGTGAAAGTGAGGACGAATTTGACTGGAATTCTAACCCAATCATTAAAATACAGTGCTCGTAGCATATAGTAAATCGTATTTATTATAATAAGATTAAAATCATCAATTCATTGATTTTATTTCCTCAATGCTTAAATTTTAAGTTGTTTTGCCCTGATAATGGAGGCCCACTCTAGAAAAAGAAAGAATTTTGCAGTATTATCCCAAAAGAGATACGCTAAAGAATTATTCATTCTTTATGTAGTACTCTGGTCCCAAAAAAACGTTAGGATCAACAAAAATTTGTTCGTCTCTAATAATCTTTCTAAAAAGCCTGAAAAAGCGTTTGTATGTGCTAGTAATGAGTTGAGTCGGAGGTTGCTTCACCAATCTAAACATATGATATATTCCGCACTCATATTCCTCTGCATCACAACTGCAAACCACCCATTCACCTGGATTAGCTGATGCTGTGACAGTGATTACGCCAATGTTCAGTATATTAACAGCGGAGTTGAAGGAGAGAACTGCATATAGACAATTCTCAATAAGATTATAAACCTTTAACTTGCTTCCAAAATTTTAGCTATGAATGAGATACTTTCCATTGTCAGAGACAGTAAAACTGAATCGATCATTTGGGAGCAGAGGTCCTTGGTAAAAAACTTCACTTTTGTCAGTCTTTTAATCATAAAAATAGAGCATACGCTTTAAGTTGTTGTTTATATTGCTTACTTTAATATAAAATAGCTCCAAATATTTGTGGAGATGAGCAAAGGCGAAGCAGCCACATTCGCATGCTTTGGAGTTTTTCTCATCATAAAGATGGCAGAGCATATCTATATACTTGATAAAATCTGTATTTTAATTTGATTTGTATGTTGCTAAATAATACTCCTAGCTGTCTTCAGGCTGACTTTTTAGATAATTGTAGAGCACAATCCTTTTGTTGTTACTCACAATCAAAAATGAATCAGTCAGTGAAAACTGATTGATCGGTAAGTGAAAGTTAAATTTGCTCAGGACTATTTTAATGTTATAGTCTGTGTATAAACAACAATACCGTATATGTAGATGCAAGTATCCTGATATTTTTTAGAATTGAAGTTGGGAACGAGGGCTATCTATGTACGTGTCTATAGAATTGAGCCCAGTTTTATTCCGTAGGGTGTATTCATGTTTTTAAAGAAAGGGCTTCTCTCATTTTAATGACTGTATTAATAACTATTTACCATTCATATTGGGACTTCATAAGATAGGAGATAGCGAATCCTTTGGTTGTAGTGATCATCATGTACACTCTACTCGGGGAAAGGGAATAGCTAGTAATGCCTGTGAGTTTTCTTTGATCCAAGACCTAGAATCCTCCATCCTGTGATTCATCAATAGCTGATATTTCGGTGGAGCTTGAATGCATTTAATAATTATTTATAGCTCTTGATAATTAAACCCTTTAAAAGCTATCAATTTAAAGTTACTTTAACACAAAAATTAGACGATTAAACTAATTTTATCACGTCAGATCAGTTTCATGCTCAACATTTCCTTTAAAATTTTCCTCGTAGTAATTATTAAGTTCGTGCTCAAGAGTTAGCCTTATATAGTCCTTATCATCCGCTTTTAAAGTGTAGATTATGCCAATCCGCTCAACAATATCATTGATGCGATCTGTCTATTTGATTTTCAGGCTGATATTGTGTCGTCCAATTTTGAATTTCATCTGAAACAGTATCTACTCAACCTTTTTCACTCGATTAATAAATTTAGGAGCTGATGCCTGACGATTTCTGTCAACACAAGCCCCTTGCTTCCAAATTCTATATTATAAATTTTGTTGGAGTTCCCTGTTTTTTTAATATCCAATTTTAACTCGTGAAACAGCTTTCTTGTAACCCTTTATTTCTATGGGTGCTGGCTTATATTTACCAGAGGATTTTCCTTTTGTCTGTAGATGAGGTTTAAAAGTGCACTAATTTAATTATATTTTTATTCTTTCTTCTTCAATTTTACGTTTTAGTTACTCTCGCTGTTTGTACTTGTCACAGTTGTATAGACGTTCAACCAGTTACTTCTCATTAGTTGCGCTCATGCAGTTACTTTAACTCAAAAAATTCAAGGGATGCGCTCCCGAGGTATAATTGCTGTTATGGTTGACGTCACTTTTCATTCTAGTTACTCTAATCGTCCTATCGAACCGAGATTTGCTATTTCGCTTCTGGAATGATTTTTACAATGGGTGACCATTTTACTAAAGTAGTTTGGTCATACAAGGAGTGGTTTTGGCAGTGTTAAAAGCTGAAGTATTAGGTGGAACAATGTTTTCCTTATTATCTTCGATGCTGCCTTCATTTTTGCTTTTGATAATGCTAATGTCACTTATTTGGTCTTGACTTTCATCTTTTTGACAATTGGCCATTATTACCTTATCCCAAGCCTCTACAAGTTCTGGAATGCCTTCCTTTTATCCCAAAAATTATTTGATCATTTATGCTCTATCTAAACCCTGATTATCAATAAGAATCATGATGAGCTCCTTGAACTCTCTGACCTATATTTGATCCTCATGGATAACTGCCCACATAAAATAGATGAGACGGCACTCGTTAAGTTAAAATTAATTTTCCTCCCACCCTTCCTCTGCTTTTCTACTTTCCATAATGGTGACAATGTCTTCAACACTTTAAATTTTGCTGATGATGTCCAAATCCTTCATGAGGCCAATGCTGGATTCAAGAGTGACTGTGATTTAATCCTTAATATCAATAAATTTGTTGAGAATATTCCTTCGTTTATGAATGAGTGTTCGATATGGTTTGTTATTTTTGCGGTTCATAAATTATCGGTAGAGCTACTAACTGATATTCATTTAAATAATTGATTTCAAACGGCAATATTTAATACCATTTATTAATTCGATATTTATTTAGATCGAAATTAGGCTATTTTTTTTCTAATGAGACTCTTAAATTAATTTTTGAAGGATCTTTGCTTAAAGTTGAGCTAGTGATGCCTGTTTATATAAAGGGATTATTACTGCATTTTTTGTAGTATAGTCTTTTAATATTGTGCAAATGGTTGCGCTGATATACTTAACTTAAGCTCTACAAATGATGAATTAATTGATTTCTAATGCTATTTAATAGATGAAAGTATTTATATAATTTTAAGTGCAATTTAAGATTTATCATAATTTTGTCGCATGACCAAATAAACAGAATTAAAAGATTTCTATGATATTACGAAAATTAATGCATTTTGTCAGGACGGAACTGTAACTGCAAATCAGTTGGTCAACTTATTTAAAAAGAATGCTTCTGAAAGGACACCCATGCAAAGACATTAAATTAGAAAAAAAATATTAACCAGAATGATTAGCAAAGGATTTGTATGTGAAACAATTGATCTGAAAGGATAATTTAATCGTTAAAAAGACAAGCTGCATGACCAGTATTCTTCAGTCTTTCTGTTATCGTGTGGGGAATAAAATTATCATAGGCATTCAATAGAGGACCTTGTTGATCAAATAATCAATACTAAAGAAATAATTTGCAAGCAATGTGAAGCCAAGGGTATTTCGAAAAAATGCATTAATACATCTGACATTACTCCTGATGCGCTATTTATGAGCTATTATAATCAAACTCGTCACTTTAAAGATTACACTCTCAAATTGTCTAAAAGAATTATAGAGTAACAAAATGAAAAAGAGAGGAAGCAAGTAGAGGCAGGATAATGGTAAATGAAGACCGTTGTTACTCTTAAACAGGGCAAAAGCATATAAATTAGCATAATATAACTTCATATACTTCAAATAGTAGACTGCTCATTAGTATTCAACAGAGCAGTTCTAAGCGATAAAATAATAGACTTCATCAATAACCCTCTAGATAAATAATTGGCAAGCTTATTAAATACAAATCTCACCCCTATTATGATAAATTGCATTTGTTTTTAGACTCTTGTACGCATCAGAAATCCCATAATTCATCGTGATTGCAAGCCTACTGATCACGAGAATAAATTGATACTGTATAGTTTCGAACAAGTATATTGTCGGCTGTTCACACCTGGCAGCAGCTGTAAAATCCGATGTAGTTATCCCCCATGTCAAAACTATTTTAATCGGGAAAACTTTGAATAAAAAAGTATATTTGCTGAATCCATCCGTTCTGTCATGTATGAGGAATCGATGGAAAATTTATTTGGGCTTCTCTTTGGATATAAACACCAAGTAAATTGGCATCGTTAGTGGGAAGAATCAATATTAATAAAAGACAATAATAAAGGTATAGTTGAAAGATATCGTTCATAAATACAAACGCTTGTTAAAAACTTAGTAACTCCTGTAAATTTAATGACGAGTGAAAAAAATAAGAATAAATTAAAAAAATGGTTGAGCAAAACTTTAAATAATAATTAAAAAACTTCCAATTTATTTGAGAAAGTTGATCTATTTGGAAAAGAGGAGCAAATTATTCGAGTTAAATTGAATTAATTTAATATCTGTCCAGTTCGATGCATTTTCTGTAAAAATTTAAATGCTTTAAATGCCTACCATGTAGCTTTTTATTTTTTAAAGGATATTAATCCAAAATGTCCCTTATGTTAGCATGAAGTAGGCAGATGTTTTACTGATTCTTTCTATCTTGATGTGTAGTTGATGAAATTTTTGTTTTTTTAAGGCCAGGCAGAGGAACTATACTATAATGTTTTTTAAAAAACATATTTTCATCGACTCAGTTACTTTAGTGGCATCAGCCTTAGAGACAAACTCAAAAGAATTAACAAAATAAAAACATATCATAACATATATCAACTTGCAATGAACCTTCAATTGGATCCTAAGAAAGTATTTATTCCCTTCATTGACCAAAGATGCATATAAATCATCAACGAAAAACCCCATGAAGCTAACAGCCATTATATATACATATAGAGCTAAAAATCAATTAATTAAAACATAAAGTGCTCGCTTTGCCTCAAAACGGTTAGAGTTGACACTCTTTATTACAATGAATAAATGGAATATATTTTAAAGAAAAGTGGCAATAATAAACTTTGTTGGTTAGAAAATTCACAACTTGGGCAATTCATGAAAAGAATGGCCATTCTATAGATTAAATATTACAGTGATATAAAAAAAGAGTATAAAATTGTTGAGAGTGGGCCCCTCAAGTTTTATTGGAAAAACTACCAAGGGACACTAATATAATATCCTTTTAAGTTTAAAGGATGCAACCACTCTTTAACCACAGCAGTCTGTGATTTTAAAGATCTTCTATATCAGATTAAAATTGAAAAAAGAACATCATTTCAGTGTAGAGATAACAGATGTCAGCATGTGTATGAGTATGCTTAAGATTTGGAAATAGTACCATTGGATATTTTTGACAAACTATCTCTCAATTAAAATTTAATGAGGCAAGTTTTAATATAGAACAAATATTGGATAACATACAATTTATAAAACAATACTATTTAAGATGTATCGTAGTAATTCAGCCAAAGGGCAAATATCAATGAATAAAATAGAAAAGTATAAAAATTTCGGCACAAGCCTAGATTCTTACAGTCAAAAGAACAGAGAATTAAATAAATCAATCAATTAATAAAAAAAACAAATTAAGACAGCTAATCCTTGAGCCTACAAATTATTTAAGATGAGGAAATGTCTGTCAAATGTTCCGAGTACTCCCGCTCACAAAATGAGTCAAAATTAAAAGACATGAAAATGGATTTGGCAATTAAGCGAAATAATAAATCTGAACTACTTGCTTAAAAAGAGGAGTTAACCCTCAAAGTAAAAGAGGAATCACGTTCTAAAAATGATACCAATTATCTAAATTTTAGCAGATTGTCAAAGGCTTTTCCAACTCATTGCAAGAGGCTATCCGAAAAACAAGCAAAAAACCCATATAATTAGGAAGAGATTATTGTTAATTAATTTTCCACTTATGGGAATGTTTTTATCTTTAAATATCCGGTCAATAAGACTCAATCAAATGCAATTCCCTGCTCTTCCTTTTGGTCAAGTTCATCGTTTGGTGACTTCCATAAGAGCTGATATTTATGGCTATTTATCAAGATTATCAAAATAAAGATGAGTAAGCTTGATATATACAAATGAACTCTCCCGCATTACCAATAAATATTTGTAAAAATTGGAGAGCCCTTTGATATCAATTCTATAAATATTTGCAGATAAAATGATTGAATATCTATGATATACACAGAGCTCATCTATGAACAAGACTTGCTTTTTAGAGGTTAAAAAGTCTATTGAGTAGTGCAAAAAAAAGAAATCTGACATTAAAAGCATTGACCTTACTGATATTAAAATATTTCAATTTGGCAATGACTCAAAAAGACTGCTTGAAGAGTTATTCAATTTGTAAATATTTTACTTGCCGAACTGCTCGCTGTCAAAACTTGACAATTTACCAAATTTAATGAAGCTTATGCAAATTGACTTGACCTAAAATAACTTGGTTGATGACTAGGTTAGATACCTCAAAAGATACAAAAATCTTCGGGTAGTCAACTTGGGCTCTAATCACATCTAAAAACTTGATATTTTTCACCAACTAAAACAGCTCAAAGATCTATAATAATTAGAGTTATATGAAAATCCAATAGCAGAAAAAGATTAGTATAGGCCTTAAGCCTTTTCTATAATTACCAGCCTTAAGATGCTTGATGGGTGCGATATGAATGGTGTTATCATCGAAGAAGAGGAAGACTACGGCTAGGATATAATAATCGAAGAGGAAGATAAGGACTAAAGCTAATAAAACTGGTAAAGAGAAAAATACTCTGACGACTATGAAAATTAAGGAGAAATGTCCTCAGCATCAGAATCATAGTAGCTAATGCCTCAAAAAAGAAAATTAATTTGATGTTTTGACAAATATAATAATTATTGAATACACTCATCATTCATATTTTTAGTTTAATCTCTTTTGCAGAGGGCGACCCTTGGCTGGAGATTGACGCACAAATGTAAAATTCTTAACCCGGTTTATCATGCTAGTTGTCTAATTGTAGTCGTTGTCAATCAATCTTATTTGTGAGGCTCTTTAAAGGAGGACCAGCTCATCAGTGTTCTACTGCTCGTTGATAAACATTTCTGGTGGTGGTTTAAGGGACTTAGATTAGATTAATTTCCAATCTAGCTTTTTAAAGAAGTCATGCTTTTTGATTTATTCAATATCCTTTACTCCTAATCTTTTATTTATATCTCTTTCTAGAAGCTTATTTATTAACGACTTTATCTCAATCGTTAAATAGCTGGGAAAACGCAATTTACCATTTTTTATATTCTAGAAAAGAGTATCCATACTCTCATCAAAAAAAGGAGGCTATCCAACCACCATCTCGTAAAGTACGCATCCGATTCCATAAATATCAGACGAAAAACTAACTCCTTTTTTTTCAAGCATTTATGGAGACAGATAGGCAGGACTTCCACAAAAAGATACTGCAAAATTACTCTCACGACTAAGTCCAAAATCAGTTAATCTAATGTATCCATCCTGTGAGATCAGAATATTTTCTGGTTTTAAATCTCTATAAAGAATTTTATTCTTGTGAAGATACTAAACAGCGAGAACAAGTTGCGAAATAATAAATCTAGCAGTATTTTCTGACAGTTTTTCCTTGACATTGAGAAGTTATGCGAGGTCACCGTTTGAGCAATTGTCTAAAGCCATGTACAAGTTGGTGGGAGTTTGAAAGGCGTAGTATAGTTTGATAATGAATTTTGACTCTACTTTTTTCAGGATATTGGCTTCACCCACTGCATATTTCAACTGTTTCTTAGATATTAATCTTTTTTTGTTTAACACTTTTAAAGCATACATTTTATTTGTTTTCTTATGCCTTGCCAAATATACTTGCCCAAAGGCTCCATTTCCTAAAATGTTCAGCACCTCAAAATCCTCATATGAAATGGCTACTTTCTTTTATTCTGTTGTGAACTCTGAGACTACTTCTACTCTTTGGTCAGAATTTTTTCTAAATCTGAATTTGCTCATATCAACTTCATTGAGTTTATTTTATTCCCCAGAATTTTAAGCTGAGTCATTGAATTCATAGATTTTAGGTGGAGCTGATAGACAGCTGACATTTTTTTGTTCAATAAGACTGCCTAAGACGATTTAGCTTTATCTTAGTTTTTCTTATTGAGATGCAGTTGATAATTAATCTTCTGTTTTGCTCTGGAATGTAGTAGAGTTTATGGGTTTTTATGGTTAAATTTCAATATCCTATTATTACTAGTGGATAATGGGCTTGAGATTCATGATGGAGATTGTCTTCTTAGGAGTTGAAGTTTGGCTTTGGGTTCTTCTCTTATGGAGACTGATTTATCCGGTCTAATCATTGAGAATTTCAATAATCTGTTCTGAAATAGGAACAGACTTGTTATAAATTGCATTTTATAGATACTTTATTGTTGCTCTAAAATTGTGAATCCATTTATCGTATATTTTGCTATTTTTTAGTCCAAACAACATCTATTTATCTTTTTCCTTCATTACTATTCTAAAATAAAAAACTTTGTCACTCATCAACCATTTTTTCTCTTCCACTTTCTCCACACTGCTAATTCTGGTGATCGCTAGTCTCTCTTCAATCTATTTAGTGCTGCTTTCAATGGTAAATTCGTCTTTAAAGGGATTTAATACTAAATTCTTCTATTTTAATCGGTAAGCATGAGAGCTGACTTTGTAAATAACTCCTCTGGTAATATTAGGCGTTGCTATTTTCTTAATATCCGATTTCTTTTGTAAAATATTCTTGATTTTATTATTATGGCACAAATCAATAGCCTTTTTTCCTTCCTCGTTAATAATCTCCATGTCAACATCATTCTGAAGCAGCAATTATAAACATTTCATATCTTAATTCACCACCGCTAAATGAAGAGCAGTTCCTCGCTTAGTCAGTTGATTTATATCCAACTTTTTTTGCTAAAGTAATAATTTCATGATTTCAGCTGAGTGATGCTGTACTGCCAACTGCAAAGGAGTATATTAGTCGATGGTCAAAACTGTAGGATTGGCTCCTTTAATAATGAGGAATGACACAATTTAGGGGTTGTTAATGTGAATTGCCCAGTGCATTGCGTTTCTACCGCAATCGCCCACCTCATTGAGCAAATAGCTTAATTTTTTATTCATGATACGAGTTAACTCTGCCTAATCGTCAGTGCAAGGTTCTTCCTTGATAATTTTAGCAATTTATTCTAAACTTCCTGATCTGACTGCCTCTAACATTTTATTCAGACATTACTAAAGATATGTCGAATCCTCGATGATTTCTTTGTTGCCTAGGATAAATAGTGGTGTACTCATAAAGCTTATTTTTTAAAAGCTGGTGCTATCTCCCTAGGAAAACGAGTCATCAATCTACTCCTCAATTTTATCCAGCGATGATGATGAATCGGAGTTGTCCTTATAGGACTGTTTGTTATTAAATTACACAATAAAAGTCGATCCATTCCTTATGGGGTATTGACTAATGGGCCAATTTTCGACGAGCCTTAACTGAATTAAATTTAACAAACATTTTGGGGTTCGTATTTTAATTTGATGATGACTGCGACTCGATTTGCTCCAATTTCTTTGCATATCTATCGAATGAGAGCAGACGTATTGTTGCAATTAACGATGTTGAGTCGAGTGTTTCTACGAGAACCGGTGTGGTCGGTGGAACTAATAAATATTCTCATGATTTGAAATGAGACTATAAATCTAATAAATTTACTCGAAGAGGTTGATATCCTTTAGTAATTTTGTAATTGAAAGAAGCAAAATGAATCAATAATATGTCCAAAATTCAAAATAATTTTAATGATAAAATGTGATGAATTGGGCTATAGTTTGATAATCAATATTAAAATTTTATATTTAGAAGATTATCAAACCGATATTTTTAACAAATTAATTAATCACAACTTTCAAAAGACATCAAAAGAGATCAAAAATAGATATTGATGCGAAATTTTAGAATTTTCATTAATTGAATAGACATCTCTTTTATAATTAAGATAATTCAACAGTTGTTCATTTTCAATTAATAAGAAAGAGTTGTAGGATATTTAAACAACAGAAACTATATTGAATGAGAAAGTATAGCTTGTTAAGTGAAGATCAACTCAAAAGTCATAAAAGTGTATAATATTAAATCTTAAAAATTTTAAAGATAAGAACGACACCGAAATAATTATTCTAGAAGCACTTTTATCAGCAAAGGCAATAAGCTTTTGGTATTTAATAATCTAAATATCATATTTATGATTATATCTATAATAATCCTCTCTATTATATTACATCAATTATATAAAAATTATTATTGATGATGAGCCAAGCTCATCCTAAATGAGTTTGTGTCCTGTATTTTATATTCATTGGCAGCCCAGTCATTATTTTTCACTTATTTTAAGTATTCGCCATTATTTTTATAAGGAACTTTTGTTAATTTTAAATTTTATTTTATTGGCCTTAATTTATTTATATTTTTTCAAATTCATGGTGTATTTTTTAACAATCAAAGTTTTTTTCTCTCTTCAAACTTATGAATTTCTGTATAAATTAAACTATTTTGAAGAACGAGTCCAATTGTTTTTCAGACTTTTAAATGAACTTTCTTTAAACCATCACATTTATACTTCTCCTTTACTATGTTAGATTAACTCGTCCTCAATAAAGAAAGTAATTTTGAGTGAAAAATTAATTAGCTTTAACTATTGAAAAATAATGATTGTAGTTAATGATATCATTGAAGTTTCTCCTTGATAAAACTGATTTAAAACAATTTCACCTCCATTTTGGCTATTTTTGATTAATTTTATTAATTATAAAGTAATTAATGGCGACTATCATTATTATATCTAAATCAGGAAAAATTATTATAATTAAAAGCAAATAAAGTATAGAATATTAATCTCTAAGTAACTCCCTTTTCAGTCATAGCTATCAATATTAAGCAAGAAGAGCCAAGACTATGCTCTTTATTTTTTTATAATCCATCGAAAACGTTTTATTTTACTTATTCAACTAAATTTAATTTTGTGTAGATGAGCATTTCTCGACGTACATGGAGATAAGAAGTTATTCTTTACTTATTTAGGAGGATCAGGCTCTTATTTAACTAATTTAAAGATTAGGCAAGAAAAATTGGGGAGCTGTCGCCCATGCTCTTCATCATGAACTTGGCTATAAGTAACGGTCTGGAAAACAGTGTCGGGAAAGGTAACCATTATTTTAATCAAGGTGGCACAATCAATTGAACCCAAAAATAGAGAAGGGTAGATGGACGGAGCCAGAATAAAATTTGGTGTTTGAGATGCATTCCAGATTTGGCAACAAATGGACCGGAATGGCACAACAGCTCCCAGGCAGGTACACTTTTCTCTCATCCTAGAACTGATAATGCTATCAAAAACTTTTTCTATTCCACCATTAGGAGATCACTCAGAAGGATAAGCAAGCTAGTAGGACAAAAGAACAGTACTATCTTTGTTCGGAATATCAAACCCATCACTCTCTCTCGCATATTTGCTTCATAAAGTGAGCTTTTTGACATGAATGAGTGGCCACTTAACCTGAAGGATGGAAACTTAAAAAAAGAAGAGGTAAAAAACATATGCTGTTTTCTCAAGACAGAGATTTTGGCTTTTACCCGGATATCAATAGGCAAAAGTATGAAAAATAATCTATAAAAAATGTAGTTTAATAAATAAAAAATGTTAAATGTTTTAAAACAAATCGTCATTATCAAGTAAAATTATTGTAAATAAGCAAGGTGTTTGAAGATAATTAATTAGATCAAGAGATAGCGTACGAATAGAGCTCAGGCGAATAGGAATCAGTTAATTATACTGTGAAGTCAGAAGAAGAGAGTATTCGTGTATATGTTTTTATAACTTAGTATACCTGCCAGCTCAAAAAAGAAAGCACTCATAAGGCAAATATTGAGAAGGACAATTCAATTTAGCGAATGGCCTTGCTTACTAAAATTAAAGAAGATAATAAGTTGCCATTTTTCCCAGAACTATAGTTTTCAGATATCAACTTTAAACTTAATCCAATCCTACCCTACCCCTTTAGAATGGGTCCATGTCCCAGTATGGATTTTTATTATTATTCTCCAATGCTCTATTTTCAACCTAAAATCAGCAACTCATAACCTTATAAACTAGAAGATCAAAACGTTGAGAGCAAAACTAGTTTTGTTGAAAAGAATATGCTATAAAATTAGAAATAAAATGACAGAAATAAAATGGAACTGTAAAATACTCCTTTCACTTTTAGTGAAGGGCGGCTTCCATCAGTCAAAGAACTCATAGAAGGCGTGAATTGTTCCTCTGAAAAGAAAAAAATATAGTTGACTGCTGACCAATATAACAAGGTTGTGATTGATTTTATGGGTGTTTTGGATCGAAGATTGAGAGAATGGAGGTTGAATTGATTTAGCTTCTATAGTTATTTATCATCTTTTGATTGATTAATATGATGACTTGGGCAAATCATCATCATATAATATTTTAAGATATAGGATATAGGATATAATCATCTGCTAACGCAGAGTCATATTTTAAGATATAATATTGTAATGTAGTTATCTAGATATGAAGTAATCTCAATAATTTTAAATTCGCAATTCTAATAATTATACTAATGCGATCATAGTCCAAAAAGAGAAAGGAAAAAAGCGAACTCATTTTCAAATACCTGAAATCTTTAACTCCTTTTGAGAGTAATGCAATATCCAATAACATATTGATCAGACTCACAGGATAGCAAAGTGATCAAAACAATAATGATAGAAAGAAAAGCATACTTACGAATTTTAATGGATAAGATCCCATCATTGGGATTAATAAAATCAAAGATAAAAAGAGTGTCAAATTTGTAGATCAAATTACCACTGATTTAACTGATTTAAAAAGAGAAGATTCTCGGAAACAATAAAAATTAAGTAAAAAAAAATTAAAACAGAAATAACTTTTTTAACGGCCATGTATATCAACATAAAAACAGAAAAATCAAAATTTGTATGATAGTCCATAAGATATCCTTAAAAATGTAAGTCAACTGAAGATCTCAGTTTTTAATTCGTTTAAAATTAATCAAGATTCGAAAATATAGTAACCTCATCTACTCTCACGAGTATACAAAACTGCTATTAAAAATAATTATAATCATTTATAGAGAGAAGATGAAAAAGAAATGCAGGGAAGCGAAAGAGTTCTGAAAGATAGCCAAACTCAAACTATTTCTAGAGCAAAGTCAGCCTCATTTATTTCTACTCAAAGATAAAATACATCAAAGCAGCCAAGTCAAGCATTTAACAAGTTAACATATTCAGATATTGCAACAAATCGAAATTCTTACTACAAATAAAGTCATTCAAACTATTGGAGTACAGGGCAAGTGTCTTCAACAACCACACCCTGCCCTTCAAGAATGAACAGTAAAAGCAAAATTCTTTTACAGCACGAGAATAATTTGATGATTTAGATATTCAAGCAAAGACTAAGCATGAAAATGTTTTAAAAGTGAATTGATAATATAGATGCTATTAATTACCTCAATTGAGTCAATATTATGCTATAGTCAACTTAGATAGATTTTTCATTCAAATTGACTATTATCAGCCGATAGGATTGTCAGCCATCATGACTGAAACCAATTCTTTCTCGTCGGGGGAAGATGATCAGAAAAATTTGAATCTTACACGGAACCAAGAAGATTTCAATGAGTACTTACAAAAGAATAAAGGACGCAAAAGAAAGAAAGTCGATTAATATGACCTAAACGACTAACAACTCAATATTTAAGGAAAGGATATTCCTAACGTCAAAATGCAAGAGAATTAGGAAGAAAACCAATAATATAGAACAACCTATAAAAAAAAATAGGGAAGAGTCAAGCAAGAGCATAACGATCACAACGATTCTTAAACTGGTCGCTGGTAGCTTGCAAATTATGAATAACCTCGTAAAAAAATAAAATTTTAATATCCATCGAATAGCCTATATCCCACTAAAATCAGAAGAAAAAAGTTGCCTGATGTAACTCCAGAAGATGACCCTGAGTAATACACGAGAAGGTTGATGCAGATGGCACGCTAATATCACAAACATTTGCGGTAGGAAATTTAATAAAACATTAGATTAAAAAGAGAGGAGGGGATAAAGGAGGAGCCATACTAATGGGTATCAATTGATATAAATATGAATACATATCCTCTCGACAATGAGCGAATGAGATTTAAGAAATTTTCATCTGTATCTGATTTCCTGAACGAACTCAAAAAACAAGAGTAGTAAATCCTGACTGAGATTAATGACCCTCACATAAGATCAGTATTCTATCAAAATTTGGAGGCTTCAATTAAGAAAACAAATGGATCTAAGGAATTTCATAATTTCAGATGCAAAATCCCTAATTGCTCCGCTATTCTCAAATGCTCAGTGGAGCCTGAAGGCTGCGATTTGTATCTCATTAGAAATAAACACAATCACACAATTACTGGCCAAATGCTTCAGCCAAAAGACTAAAATAAATAGCCTTAGACTATCGTGATAGATGAGCAGCTGCACCAAATGTTTGGTTTATATAAGGGAGTTCGAAGCGAAACTCAAAACGTTAAATACAAGGATCCAGAAGAGATGAAGATTCACCAAGCTCACCAAAGGGCATAGTACAATGAAAAATGCAGAATTATGAAAAGAAATACAAAATTGGGCATACCTCTAGACGAGGAACCATATAAATTGGCAAGAAAACCTAATAAGAAGAAAAAAACAGAAAAGTCAAGGGCTAAATCACTGCGAAGAAAAAGAAATAGACTTCCTCTATCCAAGTATTAAGACGAGCCTGAGTTTGTAAATATCCCTGAAGAACTCATGGAGAGAAATTATAGACTAGAGTATACTATTAGCAGCCCTGAATCAAAATATCCTGAATTCATTGTTTTGGCCAGCAAGTAAATGATGAGTTTGCTGGTTCAAGACGTTAGTCAAGTGCGAATGAGTGTTCTAGAGCAAGCGATAAAGTTGGATAGGAAAAAATGCCCAACTCATCCTTTGTGGTCGATAGTATTGTTTACAACACTAAATACAGCACTAAAACCTGTGGTTTTGGCTGTGGGTCTATCGAGTATCCTCTCATAAGATTATCTTTCCAAGTTATTGTCTCTGTTTCTAAAACTATCCCCCAGCAATCCCAAATATTTGATCACTGAAAATCAGCCCTAAATCTATACTCAGATTAAAAAAGGTATTGAAAAATAAAATATGGTTGTCCACTATCTTCTGGACTGCGATACTACTCTAAGTAGTTTATAGACGTTGTGGAATAATGCTAAAAAAAGTAAAATTCTTCGGGCAATGATGGATCCAATTAATTATTACAAGCATGAAGAAATGGTCCATCGCCTCAGAAAATAAACGATGATACTTTAAAAGTTTTAATAATTCAAAAAGAACTCATTCATACCAGAAGGAGGCCCTTCTTTCTTAGGATTTAAAATTAGCCTCTTCCCCGAAAAAGATATAGTAGCGCAACTCAAAGCTAAAATGAGATTCAGCTACTACAGGCATCCCATGAAAAGACAGTTCGCTGAAATGATGACTCTTATCAATAACTATAACCACACCAATCAATCCTACATTACCACAGAGTTCAATATTTAAGTATAAAAAATATTTAACGATGCTCAGCTTTAACCAGTTAGAAATATCATCGCTTCTAGAGTACTGAACTAGTTTTGCCTTCAATATCGGGATGCTGAAAAACTATCATTTTAAAAACAGGATGACGGCACTTACTTATTTGAAGAGGGCAATTTATTAATAAAGGACGGTGTTTGTGGTTGTCAGTATCGATAAGTTACGGGTATTCCCTGCAGACATATGATTAAAGTGCTAAAATCAAACAAATAAGATTATGTAAAATGGATTCATTCAAGATGGCTGATATGCAGTCGTGAAGCTGAACAAAATGATAAAAAAAGTGAAATAAGCAGCAGAAGAAAGAAAATACCTCATTAGTCAACTGAAAATAGCTAAACTAAGAAAAAGAAGAAGAAGAGAGGTCGAAGTCAAAACGACTGCTAAAGTTAAATGCTGCAAAACGAGACAGAAGAAATGAATCCCAAGGAATAAGAAGTTTTTGAAGAAGAAGAATAGGAACCAAATAGATCAGTAAATGAAAAATAATGATTGTAAATTTAGTGAATTTAATGTTTATCAATTTATCAATACGATCTAATAAAGTGTGATCATGCAAACTTGGGTCGCTCACCCATAATTTTCTTAATATCCTCGCTATTAATAGTCTCCTTCTATAGAAGAATTTCAGCTAACGATTGAATGATGCCTTTCTTCTCTTGTAATATCGATCGGCATCTGTCTTTTGCCTATTCGATGATGCTCATCATTTCTTCATCCATTTTACGGGATAAATATTGAGATTATTTGCGAACATATTGCTCCTCATCAATAGTCACATTGTAGGTATTTTTACCCATGCCATAGCTTGCGACCATTTGTCTGGCTACATGATAGACTCTCTGGAGATCATCCGATCCTCCCGAACTTATATCACCGAATTAGAGCTATTCACTTGTGATTCCACCCATCATGATGGCTATTTGGTCTATTAAATCACCGCGACTGCGGATATAAGAAGATTTAGGTAAATATTGAGCATAGCCTAAAGCTCCTTTAGAGCGAGGGATGATCGTTAACTTTATTAGAGGATCTCCTCCTTTCAAATACCAACCACAAACTGCATGACCTGCCTCATGATAAGCAACTCTTTTTTTAGTCTTCGGGTTTGATAGATTTTTTTTTTAATAGCCTGCAGTAATACGTTCAGAAGCATCTTAGAAATCCTTGTCGTCAATATATATCTTTTTCCTGCGCGTGGCAATTATAGCTGCTTCGTTGCATAAGTTAGCAATATCTGCTCCACTAAAGCCAGGCGTCAGTTAGCTTAATCTTTTAGATAGTTCATCCATTTTCTTATCTGGGTTAATTTTCAGTGGTTTGAGGTGGACCCTGAAAATTGACTCACGGGCTGCAATATCAGGGAGAGTGACTTCAACCATTCGATCAAATCTGCCGGGCCGGGTCAGTGCAGAGTCTAAAATATCTTTTCTATTGGTAGCACCGAGGACAATCACAGTCTAATGGCTTGAAAAACCATCCATTTCAACCAATAACTGATTAAGAGTGGAGTCTTTTTCTTCATTTCTGGAAGTCTATCTCTTTTTACCGATAGCGTCGATTTCATCAATAAAAATGATAGATGGAGCTTACATTCGCGCTCTTGCGAAAAGTTATCTTACTTTTGAAGCTCCTAACCCAACAAACATTTCAACGAACTCAGACCCAGAGATATAGAAAAAGGCAACTCCAGCTTATCCAGCACAAGCTCGAGCTAGCATGGTCTTTCCAGTACCAGGAGGTCCAGTTAGTAAGGCTCCTTTTGGTATTTTTGCTCCCATTTCAACGTATTTTTGCCCCTGTTTGAGGAAATCCACAAATTAGGTGATTTACTTTTTCGCCTGTTCCATGCCTGCAACATCTGCAAATTTTGTTTTTATGTCTCTAAGTCCCTCGATTTTAAAACTTTTTTTGGTTCCAATTTTTGATAGAATGGAGTCAGGACTAAATTTGCGAAAAAAATAATAAGTGATAGCTATTCCAAGAAAAGGCAAGGCCAGGGAACCTGCATCTCCAAATGAGTCCTTGAAGGAATAAGTGCTATGCTCAAAGTAAACCTTAGCTTTTTAAAACTTACCCTTTTAAAAGTGTTCTATAAGGCACAGGATATTGTTAATGTTTCCAAGGTAGGGCACGGTCTCATGAGTGCCATCAATGTAGTTAAATTTGATCATATACTGACTTGAATCCTTTTTCACTTCAGTAATATGCACATCCTTGAGATTTACAAGTTTGCTCAGCAAAGTCTACTCTTCAGGAGGAACATAAGCAGGCTCACTATATTTGGCGACTTTATTTATGTCTTATTTGTGCTTGGCCATTTTGTCCCACAAGTGATAAGTTACAAAGGCAAATACAGCCGCCATATAAATGCCAAGTCGTATAGCCATTTTAGTTGATATTTTCTCTAAAGTTTATCTCTCTCTTTGATTTGAGCGAATGTACTTATAATAATGTTCGACATATTTGAGGTAAAACTCATAATTAGTTCTGCTTTTAACACCTAAAAATGGAAAGTATGGCAACACAACCCTTATGTAAAAGGGTAGATATTGGTAATTTTTATTTCGAATTTAGTTATAGTAGAAGACTGCTCCTTTTACTTGTACTGACTATGGAGTAAAGCTTTATAGGAGCTTGGCTTTAGATGCGGGCTTCACGAGCAATCCCATACAGAATTTAGAGCTGTGAAGGAGAGAATAGCCTTGGAATAATCGATTCACCTTCATCGCGTAAATTAAAAATATATTAAATTGTGCTTTGCCTATTCACAAAACTATAATCATTAGTTGAGAACATGATCATAAACCACCTCAATTCGCTAAAATCAACTTTTTCCCTATCTTTTGCCTTTAGTACTTTCACAAAGGGAACCACCCCGAGAAGATTTCTGAATCGCCAACCCAAAAGAGAAAGGCTTTTCTCGAAAGAGGAGAAACTAATCGAATATAATCCTATACAAGCACTAGCTTTATTGCGATTGCATACTTTTACGACTTTCAAGGAAAGCGTATAAATTTGCGTCCGTCTCAACGTCAATCCTAAAAATGGAGAGCAAATAGTGAGAGGGACAGCTAATTTGCCAGCCGGTCTTGGAAAAAAGGTGAGAATTGCAGTCTTATGTTCGAACAATGAATTTGAAGATCTCAAGTAAGCGGGGGTGGATGTTGATTTTCATCTGAAAGAGTCTGCCATTAAGGAAGTAATAATATTTTGATGCAGTTGTAAAAAGGTACTATTTAGTTTTAAAAACTGTACACCACTCCCTCTCATCTACCCAAACTCAAACACTATGGTAAATTTTTAGGTCCGAAGGGACTCATGCCCAACATCAAATTGGGAACTCTTGTGCCTTTAGAAGAATTGCCCTCAGCTTTGATTATGGCTAAACAGGGTCAAGTATCTTTTAGAGTTGATAATGGAAAAAATATTCACGCCCAAATTGGAAAAGTAGATTTCACTGACGAACAACTTCTGCAAAACTGGAGAGCAGTGATGCAAGCTTTAGTGGATCGCCGACCACCTACCCTGAAGGGCAAATATTTCACAGAAGCCTGGGTTAAGTCAACAATGGGTCCAAGTTGGAAAATAAATCTATTTGACATCGACCCCCGTATATAGAAGAGCATCTGGAGATTTTTGGATTAATAGAAACTTTCAACATCTAAAGAGTAAACTGCTTGATGAATGACTCATATATTAGTTCAATGGGTATTACATAATTAGATATATGACTTGCATACTTTTAGTACAAAAGATGACTCATTCACGAGCGGTAGAGATTTGCCTTGGTGTATGACTACCGCTGACAGAAACTCCTTCCAGGACAATTAACATTTAGATCTATACTTTTTTGCGTACGCAATCGTCCTTGAGATGATTAGATAGAGCTTTTCTCATCTATCTTTTGGCTATTCCTAAATTCCATTTCCATTTCATGTTTTCCACACTATCCGGACAACGATGGGCCAGCTAATTCTGTAGTTTGTTGATCTCTTAATTCTGGCTCTTCATTAGTTCCTTCGTATCAGTATGAATGATTTTAATTTCTTCTTGTTGGCTGCACAGCTATTTTAGAAGCAATTAATACTCCATTTTAATTTTACAAAATTGTCTGTGGGAATGAGAAAGTTCTAAATCTTTTTCTCTTAATTGGATTTTCAAGGACTAAATTTCTTGAAGCAAGGATTATTCCTTATTTTAATTGCCTATAAGAATTTCTCGGGGTCCTTCCTGATCGATTTAGAGACAATTATTTGATTACTTGCCGTTTTCATCAATCTTGAGTCTTTTTTTATCATGCAAATCTTTCTTTTTTCGTATTTTTTCGACGATATGCAGCACCTTTTTCTCTATGACTCGATTGTTTTCATTATCAGCCGAGCTCTTCTTGATGGACTCTGTCTTAATTAAATTGTTGTGCCGATTTGTTTCATTCACAGAGTTATGAAGCCTAATTGTCTTCTCTTTTTATTGATCTAGCAGGCATTGAGTATGCTCCTTCACCTTAATTTCTCTGCTGAGTTGGTTTGACAAAGTTTGGATTTGAGCGCTTTGCTGTTGAACTTTATTCTAGAGCCATTTGACTTTTTCAGTAATTTACGTCTTGGAGCCGTTTTGCTTGCTCTTCAATAAGCAGTTCTAATATTGAATAATTTCCCCAAGAGCCTGTCTAAAACTAACCTTAGCTTATCCTTCTTAATGATAGCACATATGTTTTATAATTTTCAACGGTTAACTTATTATTAAAAATTGTAAAGAATGGTTGAATATAAATTAGCATTGGAAATTAAAATAGTTGATTTTCAATTAATCTCAAATCCTTATAATTGCTTTCCTCTCATCAAATATCCCAAATAAGCATTATTTTCTGAATTTAAGATAAGTACTATATCAAAATTTATAAAATTTGCTCTGTTGATAATGATATTAACTATTATCTTTATTTTATTATTTGCCATTAAGTGAACCTTCATTGACTCACGAAGTCAGTCGTGATTAATGATCAAAAGCATATACATTGCATGATATAATAAGGTAGTGGATTGAGTGGCTTTGCTTATACAGATCATTTCTTCTCTCCCTTCTTAAGAGTGTAGAAGGTAGCCTCCTTCTGGAAATCGATTTAGATGTCTCTGTTTGTCAGTCTGCGGTAGCAAGCTTTAATGGCATCAACTCTCTCTTCCAAGAAATGTTGCTCGTTCTTGTCCAAAGTGATTTTTGTGAAAGATGATCCGTCCAATCTAACTCTGGTTCTGGAGGCAATGATAATTCCTGGGAGGAGGAGCTCGTCGAGGATTGCGGAATAGACTGCCGAGAGAGTTCTGCTGTTAGGCCTCTTCTGAGTTCTGTTCTCCTTGATCCAGCGAGACTGAATCTTTCTGGTGGAGAGGATAAGAACGGTCTTTTTAAGTTTCTTCTCCAGTTCAGTCACCAGCTTTTTAAAGACTGGGGTCAGCAATACTTTGCTGCTCCTGAAAGAGACATAGACCAGCACAAAGGATTTATCCTTTTGGAAGGTGATTTCAGTGGCACGACTGAAGACAATCAGGCCAGCGAGCTTGCGACTGTCTGCGTCGAAGTGGTTGGCTACCTCAGTGAAGGCGGCACTGACTTGTTGTTCAAGATGACTGAGAGTCACGGCTTTGCCAGTTTTTGGCTTTTCAAAGACTGCTGATACTTTTTTTATATCCGTCATTTTATGGTGGTCTTATGAATATTTATTAAATTAATATTTAATACAAATCAGC
>Ga0302188_10000696_pt1 | contig 27732 bp, 21 predicted proteins | sample II_Bog_E2_1_FD_198783 | JGI IMG/M metagenome (GOLD analysis project Ga0302188, IMG submission 198783) | Peat permafrost microbial communities from Stordalen Mire near Abisko, Sweden - II_Bog_E2_1 | ecosystem: Environmental > Terrestrial > Soil > Wetlands > Peat | place: Sweden: Abisko...
TAATTAGGTAGCAGCAGCTGTCGATTAACTCTCGCCAGTTCTATAAAAACACTTCTTCGAAAATACTGAAAAGGTTGTCGCTTTTGATTATTTGTTTGATAAGCTTCAGCTTCTCCAGTTCGCTGTTTCCCCTCAGCAGTAAATTTCTAAAAAATGGTTCCTCTTTATTGGCGATGATATTTTGAATTTCTCCTGAAAAATCCTCGATTCTATTTTCTTGAGAAGAGTCGACGATGATATTTGTTAAAATATTAATAGCAATGGAATTCCAGTGAGCTGAGCGATTGTGAATAATTTCATGAATAAGAAGATAGAAAAGGGCCTTATCGTTAAAAAACATGGGAAAATCGAATGTTTACACTCTTTCACTCACTAGTTCGTATGTTATCAAAAATCCCTCGTGAATGATTTCATCAAAAAGACCTTTGTTGTGGCTGCTGCTCATCAGTTTGAAGTGAATGTCCAGAATCTGCTTAAATATTCCAAGATTTCTGTTGAATTTTAAGTTTGTTTGGTCGACATATTCCTATTCATATAATAAATATTGCATCAGTGAGGAAACTATCTCCTGGCAAATATCTGATATAACTTGATACTCCTTTCCCTTTTTGAGACTCTAGTCATCTTAAATGATGATTTATACTAATTTTTATAGAAGGATTAAAAGTAGCGTAAGAGCTGCTGATTCACATTAAATGGCCATGCATTCGTCTATAAATTTAGCAGCTTTCATCAATGAAATAATAATGTGAGTCAGTGATAACATCAAAGTAATGTTTCTTCTTTCTTATGATTCTAGCTATTTTCGTATTTAAGGAAGAGCAATTATGGACAAGCATAAACTAACAATCTTTTCTTTTTCGTCAACGCTAATGTCGTCAATCAAAATATTTGAAAATATTACGAGAATTAATTACAACTATCTGACTGAAGATCCTTCCTTGATGATTACTTCGATTTGCTCAAGCAAGCTGCTAAATTTAATTTCAGAAAGCAGTCCATTTTTAATTAGTGATTTATGTATAAACATTCGAAGCAAGCCGATTTCTGGACTTTGTTGCTAGGTTGTCTCGGCTTATAGAGAAGTAAGTAATTATTAGCGACGCTATTGAAAATACTTTTCTTTTTGTTGCTTTGAGAGTTCCTTAGCAATTTTACTTCTCCTGATTGAAATTTCGTTCATTGAATGCCAATTCAAATCTAATAATAATATATGTACAATAGCCATTTGCATATTTTTTAGCAATATCTTTATTTTTAATTATTCAGCAAACTTCAACTAACTGAGCATTATTCTAGAAATGTTTATAACATTTTTGTCTTTCAAATTTATTTCTAATGAGTTAAAGTAGCATTGCTTCTTAGAGTGAACGGAATATTGCAAAAAAAGGAAACCTTTAAGCCAAACCAAGATACGAAAGGCTTGTTGATTCGATAAAGCCGATGTTGTTTTCTCGTCTTTTTAAAGTAATCATCAAATTACTGGGATCGGTCTCTTCGGTTTTTTCATTTTTGGTTGCCTTTGCATACCAAAATTAGCCGTAAGTAAGCAAACATCCTGAGTTCAATTAGAGAAATTATGAAAAATCAGTTGATTCACTCAAATTATCTCAAGGATAATTAGGATTTACAAATCAAGTTCTTTATCAAGAAAGTGTAAAGGCAATTACGTTTTACTTGCCAGTCTATATCACATGCAAAATAAAAAGTGTGCAAGAAGTATCAGTGCAAAGTTTGATTGGGAATATAAGTTGTGCTTTGATCATCAATGTTGCCTATGGAGACATTCCGGATTAGATAGTGAAAAAGCTATAAACGTCAATTATTGTTCAATTAAATCGAGGTTAAGCCCTTAAACTCCAAGATGATGGCTTATCGATAACAACCAAAAATGATAAAAAGACCAAAATTTTAATATTCACCATTAGAAAAGTGTTTACTGCTTTTCTAATCTAAGATACACTTTGGTCTCCCTTTGAACTCATTGAATTAATTATTTCCTTGACTCTCAATACAGTAACAGTGGCTGTCGGCGAATTCAAAAAATAGAATCCGGCATAAAATGATAAAGCAACAGGTTATGATTAAAAGAAATAATACAAAATTAGTTTTAATTGTATGAGAAACAGTGACAAAATCCCGATCAGTTTTGCTCTTGATTGTGTCTTTGGAGTTTATGATTTAGCATAAAACAGACTTGAAAGTTATCATACTCAATTAGGGTCGTATAGTGAACTAGTTCGGGCTCATTAAACTGAAAGGGAAAAAAAGTAAGAAAAGAAAAAATAATAAAAAAAAAATCTTGAATAAAGTATTAAGAAATAATAGAAGAAAGATGATAAACCATTACTATCTATGAGTGAATTTACGAAAGGACTAGTAGATTTTTCCGCTAACTTGGTTATGCGTAAAAATGAAAAAGGATCCAGTAAGCCTCCCAAAAAAGTAAAATATTTTCAGTACACTCATTTTGTCATTCCTCTTTATAAATATCCTGGAAATTCACTAGCAACTATATTCATTCCAATATTCCTGCTTGCTCTTGTAAGCCTAGCCATCTTTTTCCAAGGACCTGACCTATCAGGACGTATCGGCGCAATCGCCACAATGATTTTGGGTTACATTGCTTTGATTCCTTCAATCAAAGAACAGCTGCCTCCATCTTCAAAGATCACAATCATCGAGACTGTGGTGTATATTGAGACTATGTGCTGTTTGCTGTGTTTGTATGAAAGTTTCAGAATAAGCAGCATAGATGAAAGTGAGTTTATATTTATTTGGCATTAAAATATCGTGTTTATGGTATGTCTTATAACTCACGTCTTCACTTTCCTATTTGTCATTGGTCTTTTTGCATTTCACAAGCTAAAATGGGAGCCCGATTATAATTGTGAGTAAAAAATAGCTTAAATCAAACCCGCTGACAATATTGTATCTTGGGATAATCCTTATTGTGATAAAATATTTGCTCAATTCAATAAAGAAGTTTTATCTAATAAAAAATTATAGGAAAAATAAAAAAAAGAATTGGAAGTTAAAATCTATACAAACCCCTTTAAAAAAGAAGAAAAAAAGGTAGAAAAAAAGAAATCTGAAAAACCCAAAAAGGAGGGTGAGAACTTATGCAAAGAGTAAGTTTCTGTGATGGAGAAGGATGCATCCAAGACAAAGGAGAAAAAATCAGTAGAAATACTTCTAACAGATTTTCCAAACACAAATGAATTTATTTACGAGCCGAATTTGGAATTGTACGAATCAATAAAAAGGAATACGCCACGAAGCAAGAATGATTGATTGAATGATCAGCCCAATCTACAAATATATGATTATCATTTTATAAGGAATGAGAGATAGTATGAAATCGTATTATTTTAATTTAATTAAGAATAGATGCCATAATGGTTGCGAGAAAAAGTAAATATGTGGATGAAAATATTAGCGGTGATATTGATGGCAAGCTCTTGCTTTTAAATTTTGTTTAAAACTATTGATCCTCTCTTGAATTTCTTGAGATTTGGATAGGCTTCAATATATTTCTAAAAAATGGTGTAGTCCTACATCATCCTTTACTTACTGTTTCTGAGCGTGAGCAAGTTGATCAAAATTAAATTCGACCTGACAATGATGTACTAATATTTAGCGATGACCTTATTCTCGAAATATATTTACATCTCGCTTTTTAGTTCACTATTAAGTACTATCAAGCAAAAAATTTACATTAAACTAGTGCAATTCTGGTATACTTTTCAAAAAGAGAAAGTTGAGATTACAATGGTTGTTATGATTTGCGCACTTCTACTAGCTGGCACAACTTTAATATTGCTGCGAGTCAACCCCAAGTCAACCCGAAGATAAAGACCATTTTTGGCTCGATGATTTTATCTTTTTGTTTCTATTCATTATCTTGCTAATAATCAAACAAAAACCCTATTAAAATGCAAAGCTCTCTGTATTTTATTTCGATTATAGTAAATGCAAAGCGATTATAGAAGGTTTACCCTTAACAGATAACTCTTCCCCCGTGATGAAGAGTACAACACTAACCGCCTTATTTGTGGGCATCTCAATAGATTGAAATTTCCGCCTAATATTGAAGGCTATCTCAAGGCGAGAAAAACTGGAGTGAGCATGCGTAAGGCTATGGCTCAATCAGGTCGATGCTTCTGCAGAAGAGAAGATATTCCCCGCAATTTGACTCGATAGAAAATGGATGAAATATAAAGTAAATTTTTCACTCGGAGAGTTTTCATAACAAAACTATAGAGTATCGACATAACAATGCCAAAAGGACTGCATGAAAAAGAATGATTGAAATTAACTGTATCAGTATTTAAGGTTAAAGTATGATCATTTATAGTTGTTCATGAGCTAACTCATGGTTGATTTCTTAATGTCTTGAAGTCGACTTTGCCTCTATTTTTCTTAATTTTCCTTAATATGTCTTATCTTTTTGCTGACTTCGATCTTCTATTTGAAGTTTTATAGTTGTTCGTTATGCTCTCGCTCGAAGGTTTGTTGATTTTAGTATAAATATTTTCTGGTTTTTTCTCTAATTTCACTCAACGCTTATTTCTAATTGATGCCTTCAGTGTTAAACAACAAAGGTTTACTCTCTTCCTCAATTTTTGACTTTAATTATCTCTTGGTATAAAACTGCCGCATCTGATTTGCATAACCTATTAATTTTTATGGAAAAATGCCTATGATTTTGAACCTCTAAACAGGAGTGATAGCTAGATCATCAAGCATTTCCAATGATTTCAACTGTCTTAGTATTTTTGATTTGTAGTCGATATCCTATATTCTAACAGTTATACCAAGCAGACTGGATTGTTCTTAAATGAAAGTAACTGCAAATTTTATGGCAATTATTTTGGTTATAATTCCTCAATGCTATTATTGTTTAGATTAAGTCCCATAAGCTTCTTCAAATTTGTTAAATTCTCGAGGTTTGAAATTTGGTTGTCATTGAGGGCCAAATACTCTAAATTTTGAAGATGATCTAGTCCTTCTATCTTAGCAATGCGATTCTAAATGATGAAACTAAAGATACATGCTGGAGATAAAGGACGTTTAGATGCTAAAAAACTTAAAGATTTTCGATTCTACGAATGTTGAGCCATTCAAGGTGAATTGATTTGAGTTTTAGTATTACGTTGATTCTGTATAATACTAGTGGTACTTTTCATCCTCAGTTAAGGTATTGGCTTAATTATTTTACATGGAGGTTTGTGCGATGAGAGACATGCTGATTTGATTGTCCTTATCTGCTTTTTCGTTATGGAATTTCTTTGCCTCGGGAATTTGTTCGTCCAATTCCATTTAATGTCAATCAATTTAAAAATGAGAATGAATATTATAATTGTGATCATGTTAAGAAATAGAACTCCTAGCTCTAAACAATCTCAAAATAAAACTATTTTTTTGGGCATCATCAACGTTGCAAAATATTTAGATAGCTCATGATATAATCATTTCAGAATCTACCTAAACTCTCAGCACAGGTAATTTTGAATCCAGTTTGGTTTTGCACTTACTCAAACGTAGTATTATCGGCAATTTCAGTTAGCACCAGTTTACCATTACGATTCTAGAACACTGCCAGCTCAGTAATCACCATTGAAACAACCCCTTGAGCAGTCAAAGGTAAAGTGCAGAGTGGCAGCAACTTTATTTATCGCTCACCTTTTTTAGACATAGCTGAATGCTGCATTAGGACTATTACCCTTGATCCAGAAGAAACCAAATCCATTGCTCCTCCCATACCCTTCATGACTTTGCCTGGAATCATCCAGTTCGCTATATCGCAGTTTTCACTGACCTGAAAAGAGCCAAGCATTGTTGCATCTAAATGACCTCCTCTGATCATTGCAAAAGATTGCGAGGAAGAGAAATAAGAGCCTCCCGGATTAAGGGTGATGGTTTCCTACATTAACAAGTATATACCTTTCCAGCATTGATATCATCGGGATCAACCTCAGCCATACTTGGATGGTGGCCCACTCCAATCACTCCATTTTAGCTTTGAATACTGATGTTGACATCTGGTGGCAGAACTTAAGGCAAGCAAGTGGGGATTCCAATACCGAGATTTACACTCATTCCATTCTTAACCTCCTTCGCGGCACGAGAAGCTATCTTATATCTGATATTTTCCTTTGCATTTAGGTTAAGATTGTCATCTTTAAATGTGAGTCGTTTCTTGTGTACCGAAGTGTATCTTACTCTACGTTTGACCTCAACGTGATCCACTATTGTGAGTCGCTCAATCACACTTTCAGAGTATTCGCTGCGAGGATCCATTTGATAGATTCTGTCCACGAAGACAGCAGGCACATGAATGGCTTCTGGATCTAATTGACCAGGCTAAACGATTTCTTCGACTTCAGCAATGACTATTTTAGCTGCAGTTGCCATATCTGCATTGAAGTTTCTGGCAGTTTTGTGAAACTCGAGATTTCCCATTGTATCAGCTCGTTTTGCTTTCACGAAAGCGAAGTCTGCGTATATTGACTATTCCTAAATATATTTCCTATTGTGAAAGACCTTGACTGGTTTGGGCTGCGAAAGGATTTCTGGTTCCAGTGTTCCATCAGCCAATTTTTTGTACTTGATGACATATCCTCCAGTTTAAACGATTGTACCGACTCCCGTTGCAGTGTAGAATGCTGGAATGCCTGCGCCTCCTGCCCGAATTTTTTCAGCTAGGGTACCTTGCGGGCAAACATCAAGTTCGATATCTCCGTTGAAATACTGTGTTTGACTTGCAACATTCTCTCCCAGATGTGAAAAAATTAATCTTTTTATCTGTCGAGTTCTGAGAAGCATGCTTAGTCCCCAGTCACTTTTTAAGTCTTTGCCGTCGACTCCGCAACTGTTGGAGGCGATTGTAAGGTTTTGGATGTTTTTGAGTCTGACAGCATTAACAAGATTCATGGGCACCCCGCAGAAACCAAAACCTCCAACCATCACAAATGAACCATCTTGGACGCCTTCAATGGCCTTTTGAGCATCATAGTAAATTTTAGAGAAGCGGAACGCATTTCGCAGGAGAGGCGATACAAACATCGATTCTTTTTAAATATTAATTTAAACTTCAAAGCTCCCTATCAGAATAAATTAAATTTTACTAAGCCACACCCGTTCAAGAAATATATAATCTCGTTTATAATAATATACTATATAATTAGGAGAGGCGCAGATACTATGAAAATGAAGTATTTATTTACTCAAATACGCAACTGCAGATTATTGTTTATCTTTTTATCTTTCATCATTTGCCTTTATAATATTGTAGAATAATAACTTCGACGGAAGATGAACTAATTGATATGAGGTACTTACTTGCCAAAGCCTTATGCTACCCAGCACCATATGATAGTTTTAATTCCAAGTTGACTAAAATTGTTGAATCATTGTTTCGGGTTGGGAGCATAAATAAAAATGGTTTATAATTTCTCCTAAATTACAAAAATCCTTCGATTAGTTTTAGAAAAAGAATCATTACTTTTGTTATTGTTAGGCAGAATCTATAAATTTGAAGTAGATTAAAAGTATATACCTTTGCTTTTCTAATTCTATAATTACTACTTCTAATGGGAAATTTCAGCGGCAATTGTCTCGAGGATCCATCTCCTCCAATCAGCCCAATCTAAATTGCGAAAATGTAAACCTCACATGATAAAACACCTAACTACTCATTCCTGGAGATTGAGGAAACTATGGACTAATGTGATAACCCGTCAAAAGATCTACTTAATACCAAATTTTTAAAGACCTCTGTCATTGCTTCCAATAACATGCTAACAAGTACCTCTTAGCTTGGAAAGAAGAAATCACGACCAGCTTTAGGAATTAATTAACAATTTCAAGTTCCTTCTAAGGGTAAATAAGGAATCGTTCCAAAAAAGTTCGGATAATAAAAAAAAACGAGATTATAATATCGGGTTTCTTTGGACTTGGCTCTTTAAAAATCAAAAGAATAATCATAGACAGCCTCCAGTAGCTTCAAACAGGTATCAAAATTGAAACTATCCGACTATCAAGTGTTTTAAGGGCTAAAAATAAATAAAGAAGATGTGGTGCCATTAAAAAATGATGATGTGTATTTGGAATACAATTTTCTCGAAAAATTGGGCGAAGGGACTTTTGGAGAGGTCTATAAGGCGACAAATCGTGAAAATGGATAATATAGAGCCATAAAACTGCTCAAGAAAAAATAATTTCCTGCAATCGACCATAACAAGATAATGTGTGAAATTGATACTCTTCGTAAGTTAGACCATCCAAACATTATTAAAATATATGAGGCATATTTCTACAATGATAATTATTACATAGTCACCTAATATTGCGAAGGAGGTTGCTTGTCTCAAAATCTCAAGTCATTAACTCGTTGCCCTATCTCCTCGATCAAGACCATCATGCGAAAGCTGCTCAGTGCCTTGGTGTACATGCATGCAAGAAACATTGTTCACCGTGACATCAAATTACAAAATATTGTTCTGGTAAATAAACTGTAGAATGAAGGCGTAGATAATTATTTAGATATTAGAGTTATTGATTTTGGACTTTCAAAGACTCTGCGGAATAAAAGAGTTCAAGATAAACAGAAGATAGGCACTTATACTCATATGGCCCCAGAATGTTTTGACGGAATATACTCAGCAAAAAGTGATTTATGGAGTGCAGGGGTTGTCCTTTATTAATTGATATCAGGAGAAAACCCTTTTGTTGGAAAAAGCAAAGATATGACGATGTATAAAATCCAGAAGGAGAGTTTGACATTTTTTGGTATTTTTTATGTTATGTAGGCCCTTTATGGAAAGCAGCACCCCTTGAAGTCAAAGATTTGTTAATAAAACTTCTTGATAAGAAAATAAGTAATCGAATTAGTGCATAGTAAGCTCTTAAACATCCATGGTTTAGATAAGTTCCATATTCATAAAATTATAAAGATGTTTTCCTAACTGTCACTCAAAAAATGAATAATTACTGCAGAGGCAACAATTTTCAGTCTATTGTTGAGTTCTATATTTCCTTTATTAATACGAAACAATATGAGCTTTAAGAATTAATTAAAATGTTTGATGTGTTGGATCAAAACCATGATGGGCTCATTGACAAAACTGAGCTGGCCTTAGCTTATTAACAAGTTGGCCAGCCACATTCAGATCATAATATTGACGGCGTCTTGTTCAAAATTGGTAAAAGCACAGAGGATAAAATTAATTTTAGCTAGTTTGTTAATATTCTTTCAGATCGAACCAAATTACTAACAGTTAAATCATTGACAGAAGTTTTCAAATATCTAGATAAGAACAAAAGCGGCTATCTTTCAGGCCAAGATTTAAGCGAATTGCTGCACTCTTCGTGCTAAGGTGAGCAGGTGTTGGCCTGCTTGAATAAATGCCAAGGCAACAAAGTATCCTTCTAATAGTTCCTATAATATTTTACCGAAATAGAAAATATTTGATATTGTATTATATTGCTTCTTATAAATAAAAATACATAGTAGGATCATAAGTCACGCTTGGTTGTCGATTTGCTATTGACTAGTGTATAGCTGCCGCTAGCTTTCGGTTTTGCCCATTAGATATTCATAAGTAGTTTTCTTGAGTCCACATGTTAGATAAAGATGGAAAACGAGCAGAGTGTCAACAGAAAGCATTGCCAATAACGTAAGAATTACAGTCGCCAGCACTGTCCAGTTATTAATAATCTGCTATTTAAAATTAGAATTGCTGAAGGTAGCTGCGAATATCCACACTCCCTGACCAATAATAGTCAAGCAAAATATAGTAACAGTTATAAGCAACCTCAAAAACTCATGATAATTCTTGCCTCCGATGCAATTATTAAGATATCTGCAGTGATGATCGAAATACTAGACGCACCGATTGCAGGTATTGCAATGATAGCTGGAGCGGTGAACGCTTACCTTGCAATGCATGCAATATATTAATTCGTTTCTCTTATATGATTATTTTTGTATGCCCAATACGAGGTCATCGACAGGATCCTGAATGGTGAGAGCGCAATAGTCATAGGCTATAACAAGCAGAAGAATATATGTGACCGATAGCAGTATCCAAAGGATAGGTTGGCCGAACATGGCAATGGAGGAAACGATAAAAACGGAGTGCATGACGATGATGATCAAAAAAAGAACAAGAGTCAATATTTGTTAAGGAGAGCAAGAATGAGAGTAAGCGTTGACGCGTTCATATGTGTCGTTGCCATTGTGAGTATTGTTGGTGTTGCTTTGGCCATTCTAACTGTTGTCATTGATCATTGTTTATTTAAAACCATAATAATCTTGGAAATGGAAACATCAAGTCAGTAAATTTGTATTCAATTGTATTTATATCGTGTTATAAGATCACTCGATTGATAAACTAACGCAGAGGAGCGATTTGCCTTTATACATCTTTAGACTATCCACAACGCAGTATTACCGGCTATGCAAAGGAAACTCGCATTTTTATGATTTACGTTTTTACATAACCGGTGCATCTTTCCCCTCTTTCTTTACGACTTTTTTGTCAGCTACCTTCTTTTGGTCCTTTCCTCCTTTCTTTTGCTGCTTTAGCAACTCCTACTCTTATATCTTTTTTAGAGCTTACTCTTCTTTCTTCTTCATATTTTTTTAAAATTATGATTTCTGCTTTGTGATCAGATCCTCCTCATTTTCATATGGATCGGCAAATAAAGGATTGTTGACTGCTTATGAACTGAACAATCGATATTTCAAGCGGATCTCCTTTTTTTTGGCTATGTGTAGTTGTCGTAAATCAATAAAGATAGCGCCTAAAATGGAAGTCGTCATGGAAATTTGTCCATTATTTATTTCGGGTTTGAGTTCGAAAGTATCTGCATCTTTGACCATCTTGGGTTCGATTTGATGAACTTCTATTCGAGCGCCCTGATTTAATATAAACATACCTAATTAAATTTAAGAAATGAGTCATAGCCGAGGGTAAATTCACTGAGTATATTTGCTTCTAGATTTAACCTCATCTATTCATTTTAAATGGTCGCATTATCAAAAGAAATCATCTTTTATTTAAGCTATACTTATTGACCCAGCAAAGTATATTTAAGCCAGTAATTTGTTTGAGTTTTTTTGAAGTCAAAATCAGGAGGAAATAGGGAGGGATCAAAACTATTACCAGCAAACTGCTCCAAATTGGTTATTTTTATTGTAATTTTTACTTTCTAGAAATCATCTTTGGTCAACTACCTTTTCACCTCGATTTTGGGTGGTTCTACTTTAGGAGGTTAGACTGGCTTTTCTTCCACTTTTCCTCCCTTTTTAGTTTCCTTTTTAGTCTATTTCTTTTCTTATTTGACTTACTTCTTCTCCTCTATTTTCGGTTCTTCAATTTTTATCTCCTCTTTCTTGACGTATTTCTAACCATCAATATATATCAAATGGACATGGTCAGTCAAATAGCTATAATATAAAGCCAACATGGATATAGGGTTTCCATAAGCTACAAGCACCTTCAGTTTCGTCAAGCTGCTCATGAGCTCTACGAATTCTTTCATTTTTTATATGCGATTCCAAGCGACGTTAAAACATCTCAATTCTTGACATGTTTTTACTATTTTTTGACAAACAGCGTCATTTATTACGTTGTGTGAAAGTGAAATTAACTCCAAGGAGTTGTTACTTTTTTGATTTATGTCATTAATCTGGTTAAAATCAAGATAAAGTTCCTTGCAATTAGGAGGCAAATTTTCAATTGACTATTTTAATTTATGCTTACTTTAATGCTATTCCTGACAAGGTTCAGGATTTTAACATTTTTAAATCTCAGGCAAGCCTCATCAATTACTGTAAGGCTCTTTTGCGTGAATTATAGATGACGGTAGAACTCGAAAAGATAGTCCTTGTTGCAAATAAACTCTGCCATTCCATTTTGAAGAATTAATTCATAAAGCTATATATTATTTTAGCTCCATTCTTTTACCTGAGTTGCATTTAGGATACAGCCTATTCTGAAATACTAAAGTCTTCAGGATCAATGGGGTCTAGCTTGATAATTTTGTTTGGCCTCTTCTCGACAATGTGCAGAAGCCTCATTTATAGTTTGAGTTTTCCTACATAGGACAAAAATTACTGAGAAAAAGATGAGTCAATTACATTTTAAGTTATACAATCGAATAACTTATATCGAGCGTTCTAATATATATTTAATGAGAAAAATAAATAGAAATATCAGGTGTTATATTACTAAAATTAAATCCTTTATTCAAATTGGCGGCAGTGAATATTTTACAAAAAATAATGTAAATAATCAATGTTGGCTGCTTTAGCAAGTATCTACTAAAGGCGGAAGCACTATGTGATAGTCCTTCGATTCATCTTTAGCATGTAATAAGTAGTTTCTCTCTCTCTTAACATATCTGCAAGCCTCTTTGAGATAATTGTGTTTTTCAAAGGGCACATCTCGTCTTAAATGATTTAACAAATTAGCATTGCCAGTTGAGTCTAGTTCGCGGTTCATGCATCGAGCAAAACTTTGTTGATTTTCTTTTACACTTTGCTTAATATCCACAATATTGGGGAAAGGACTTTTGCAGTTGTTGATGTTGTGCTTAAGTCGTAGCAGACACCCCTTTTTAGTGACCATTTCCTGATATTAATACACTTTGCTTGGTATAGATTCATTTTTGTATGGGAGAGGAGAAAGAGTGATTTTTATACTATTCTAAACAGATTTTCCCTTTTCCAGGCGAGCTGAGATAGAACTTGAGACTCTGCCTTTGACATTTGGCATTTTTTGAATTTTCCTAGGTGAAGATTATTGACTGCCATAACAAGCCAACTTTCTGATATTTTGTGCTGAAAATACGTTTTGATTATTTTTCAGGCATATTTATGAGAGTTGCATTTGTTGTTTTTTGATGAGCGTAATAAAAAGTTATATTACGAGCAGTGTTATAAAATTAAGTTAATTTATTAGGAATTTAATTGCCTTCGAGTTAAAAGATAGCATAATCGTTTATTTATATTAGAACTTAGAAATTGACTAAAAATAATGAACATAGACGTTATTTATCCTATAACTTCTCCCAAATATTTATATTTTTACTCTGAGGTTTTACTGTGAGAATTATTGACATTTATCTCTCAATATTTTGCCGTCAATTTTTCATAAAATATTTTTAATAGTCTCATAAACAACTTTAAGTTCATCCCTTTTATGTATCAGCTCGATTTGAAAAAAAAATTGCTTAAAATTGTCTCTGTTTATATGAATATCACTATTAAGTGATATTTGAAGTCGCTTTATAAACATAATTGCCTCTATTAAATGCCATCTCATACCGATAGTCTGTCTTGTTACAAACAGATCATCAAAGAACTTTAGAAGCCCTTTTTGGACAACGCACCCGACGACTCCCTCTTCAAATAGTTCAAATTAAAACTGTCTTCGAAGTTCAAATTGGACATCACTTTCGATTCAGACTTCAGTTAGGCACTGCGGGAATACTACAGAATCATCAATGATAATTTCATGGGCACCGATGCCTTCATTAGCAAGCTGCGCTTCATTGAAAAACTCAACAACATTCTCTATGATAGGAAGTTCATTTCTCGGCGTGACTGTTTTCGCTTGCAATAAATTTTGAAGCGGGAACTAGAATCCCCAATAAATAACTGGCTTGAGCAACTGGCCTACCTGAAAGATGCCAAGAACATAGAGGAGTTTCGTTCTGATTTTTTGTTGCGATATATGCACATTCCAGATGAGGAGGTCGACAACCTAATCTGCGATAACGAGGAGATGAAAAAATACTACCATAAATTCTTTAGATCCTGCCTTGATGAGAATATCAAGCCTCGGGTTATCAATTTCATAGAGGACATCTTCAGCCAGCAATAGAACAAATCAGCAATGCTAAGAGATGATATCATCAAATAACTGGAGAAGAGACTCGGAGCTGAAGTTGGGGGCAGCTAAAAGTAAATTCTACTTAATGCTGCATTGGTTGATTTAGCTCAAAGGAGTGCCTACCAGAATGACCAACAAATTCAGCAGCGATTGGAAAATTAGGTCAAGCAACTGGAGCGGGCTCTCCAAAAATTTAGTGGGTTAAACATCATAAAATAAAAGAAATTAAACCTGAATCTCGGTAAATTCGGGTCATTAGCCAGCGGGTTCGCCAGTATTGATGCTGATCTTGATCTTACTATCCTCACCAATTCCTATGTCAATGAAATAGAACTTCTTAAACTACTACATGAATTCCTCAAGAGATAATACAAATAGGACATTCGTCGCAATGGACGTAGAGTAAAAGTCGAGATCATTACCAGCGCAAAAACTCCACTGATAAATGTCTAGATCTCATAATCCGGTGAACAATCAATAAACGTGGATATAATAGTAAACAATATCTTAGGAGTGATAAATTCTCAATTTTTAAAGGTGTATTCAAGCGTAAGATGGGTCAAAAATTTAGGTTTGCTGGTAAAAATGTGGGGAAAAGCATCTGGACTCATTAAAAAATCAATGCTTTCCTCCTATGCCATGATTCTAATGCTGATTCATTATCTCATTCATAAAAATCTCGTCAACCCATTGATAGATGCCCGTGAACAGAATAAAGAGAGACCAAATTTTCATTTTAAACGTATGAAAGTAGGGGATACTGAACAGTTTGATGTCTATTACACCTTTAAGTCAACTTCAAAAGATGTGACCAACTGTGAAAGAGTCAATTATTGTAAAGTGTTAATGGGTTTTATGAAGTACTATGCTTAGGATATTTGGAAGCTCAAGGAGGATACACGAATTATTACAGTAGATCAGAGCAAGGATCGCACGATCGATACGGAGTGCTGCATCACTATTAAAGACCCTTTTGATAAACCTCATAATCCTGGTCGATTACGTTTGGACTCAAAAGATTTCTTTATTCAAAAATTTAAGGACGCTTATGAAGTTCTGAATTCAGGGAAAGAGGATCGCGTTTTGTAGCTATTTAAGCCATGATCAATGCTCTTCTGATCTCTGTTTAATTTGAATAAATGTAGTCACTATCATATAATTATTAATAATCACTGTTGCAGTACTCCCATCCCGTTTTTGACCTTGTAAATCAGGTTATCAAAGTATTTCTTGGCGGCTTTGTGATAATTTTTGGATTTGAGGCCGTTGTAGATAAATTTGTGGTTTTATTCACCTAATCTTTAAGCCATTTGGGTTAGTATTTCCTGTATTAATAATAAGATACTTTAGGCTTGAGTTCTCCATTCTAGGAAAGCAACTTAATAATGGGTTCCTCCATGTTATCGATGGTTTTGGTTAATTTCATAAAGGCAATCTCTTCTTCGTCTTCCAAGCAGGCATTCAAGTGTGTTTAGGACTTCATCATGAGCCGATAAAACTTTTCGCCTCTGGAGTTACGCTTATTGGCGTATTAGAGGTAGCAGTCAAAGGAGCACTCACTGTCATTTTTGCAGTAAAAATGATAGCCTATAACTTGGCCAGTGTTGGAGTTTATTTCTTGAGTTTTGCATATCTTTCCACGTGACTTGATTTATAAGTCTCTCTTGATTTATTTTATCTCACCTAATTATAAAAAAAAGTACCTTCCAGATACAAGTTTTCCTCCTTCTCTTCTTTCATCTAGCCGACTTCCAATGACAGTTACTGTTACATTTAGCTTTATTTTCGTTCAGGCTCATTTGGAGATTCAATCTTTATGCTTGACAAGCTAAAACTGTTCTCTTATTTTTCATTTGGCTTCCACATTCCCAAAGGAGAATTTTCAGAGATTTCATTGAGAGAACTCCATTTCTCTGTTGACAATTTATGAAAAGGAACATTAATGGTTTTTTAGGGAGATTTTTCAGGGTTGAGTTAGGAGTCGAGAGGAGTTAATTCCAGATTTTAGGCGATCATTTCCCTATTTTTGATTTTTTTAGGAGATTTAGGCGAAGAGCAGGGGGACTGGTGGTTTTGTTAATTTTTGCTTTTTTGATTTTTTTGCTTGTCAGCAAGATTTTGTTGCGAGATGATTAAAAGAGCACTCTAGAATAATCTATTAGCTTCCTCGTAAGTGAGCTCTCTATTCTCCATCGCAATCTTAGAAAAAATATTATATATGGGGGCAATAAAAAGTTCATATCAAAGGCTTTTTTTAATATAAACGATAAATCAACAATCAATGGGAACCAATGCCAGATTTACCTGATCTTTGCGAACCGTTGTTTAATTTTAGGCTTTTCAAAAGAATGCTGCCGAATCCTATAATAAGCATAGTTTTAGTGCAATAAATGCAAGGACTACAGGATTTGATGACGCAATGATTCAACTGAAACTTTAGAGGTCACTTTATAAATCCATAAGGACTAATATTTTTGCAAATCATTTATTTTTTAGGCCGTCAACTAAAATCATTATCAAAATATCTTAGGGCACTTAGTGAGACCTATTTTATCGTCGCCACCAAATTCGCCTCTAAGAGTGAAAATCCTTTGGTTTGAAGGTTGGAATCAACTTAGAGCCGATTACTTTTATAAGTAATTGTCTAAATTTGCTGCCCTTTCTTAGACTTAAATTGCTATTCTTAGATTTATAACTCAATAATATGATTCATATTAGTACACTTTTCGAGTCATTTTGCTAAAAGATTACATCTGGCGGCTGGTAGTATATCAAACATGAGGTCATAGACCAACCACTCACCACAGTCATATTTATGAGCTTAGTTGCTTTTGTTCAGATCCTAAGGATCATCAATAGGAAATTATTCCAGCATCAAAGCAATACCTTGAATGAGCGATAATATTCCTTTGAGTAAAATTAAGTTCCAAATGAGGGATTAGAATGCAATAAATAGATAGCAAGTCCATTAATAGGCTCAATAAAGAGTGAGGCTAATCAATAGTTTCCAGATAGCTTATAAAAATAATAATTGATGAAAAGATAATACGCTAGGTAATTAAAGTAGGAAAAGACTGAAACGGGCGGTAAGAAAATGCTAATTTAATAGTTTAAAAGATAGCAGCAGTAAGCAAAATCAAAATAGTTATCTGATGCAAAGAGATTGATGTTGCAATAAAAGACTAAAAAGATGACAGATTAGAGAAATGAGTTAATCTGCATGAAAATCAAAGATAGAATATCAAAATTATTTAAAAGCAAGAAGGAGAAAACAAAATTAGAAATAGCTGTGGGTCAAAATAATCACACAATAAAGCAGCATGCCTTAATTGAAGGAGCTATTAAATCACATAATACTAAATAAAGATAAATAGGTCAATAAAAATTATCGCTTATTATCCAGCCCGCAAAAACTTTAATCCTCTTTCCTAAATTTGCTCCAACTGTTGAAAACAACAAATAAAATACAAAATAAATCAAAGGATTGTTTTCGAACATTACCACTTCCTGCTTTAAAAGGTAAAGTCCTTAAAAAAAGATCTAAATTTAAATATCATTAAAGGAATAACCCAAAAAATCACCTCCGGTGAATATGGCTATTGTAAAAAATTAAATTGTCAATTAAGAGTAATTTCTTGAAGCTATTATTAAATTTGCAGCCGGGGTTCAATCTACGACTGAAATCACAACAGCCATGAGTAATTTAGGTGGAGCACGGTCAAATTTATCAAATCTGCTAATATTTTCCAAATCTTTTATTTCGACAATAAACCTCTCCAATGACAATTAAGTAACTACTTTTGCCATTAAAATTTACAATAGTGTCGTATTCACTCTCATTCATAACTCAAATTTAAGAGATGGAGTGGAGAGAATCCCGCCTAAATCAAAAAGCAGCCAAGTTGAAAAGAATTCTATCAATTGCTATATCCTCATTATCAATATTTATCGATTGATGGGATTATAAAAAATATGGTTGATAGTCTTTGGAAAATTACTAAAGCTGCTTGAGTTTACATACAAACGAACAAAGAGCCTAAAATCTCATGAAGAGTTGTAGTTGATTGTAAATGGGTATATTGAGAAAAAAGGAGAAATAGCAAGTCGATATCTGAGCAGATTAGATTATCTTACATATTTACTACTTGGATTGACGGCTTTTGATCCCATATTAATTTGGAATTTGAATTTAAAAAATGACTCGTAAACCATTAAGAGTAGAGAGGAGATTCTTTCTTGGAAAAGGATTTGGTAATACAAAGAATTTTGGATTTTAGTCAATAGCCTCTTCAAGAATAAGAATGAGTTTTATTTTAAGCCGATCATTTTTATGAATATTTTGACCGTTTTATATCCAAGAATATATAGGAACAAATTGAATGATCAACTTTTTACCCATTAGATGCTTCTCTACAAAGTAATCTTGAATAAAGCCAAATAATTTTTTGAAAGATACAAAACTAATTAAGAAATACAGGCCCTAAGCAAAAGCGTGATGAGACCTTATGAATATGATGGATAGGATTTCAAAGAAGGCATTAAAGTTTTATAAAATAGAATTATGATGGAAAAATCGAATGAAATCAAACTCATTGCGTGTGATTTCGAAGCCAAAGCTAACATTTTCTACTATTTTGTCAAGGAAAAATGATTGATTCAGCATTTATTTATAATTATTGAATGGGCATCTATCGTATCCTTGTTTATTTTAGGCTCAATTATCTTATTTATAGAAATTATCCATTCTAATCATGAACTACTCTCACAGTTCTTCTCCTTCCGCTCCCAAGTTGTAAGTGCTCTTGAACCAGTGTAAAATCTGAGCAGCATTTCTAAGTCCTGAAGGGACACTGCCCATTTGTTCCTCTCCCAAAAATACAAAGAGTTTGGGATAGCTAACCATGTGAGTAGTCTGATCCACAACAAATTTATTCACCAAGTCATGATTATTTTAGCCAACGTGGCCAACTGTAACTCCAAAATCAGCCAGCATCGGTGCAAGCTTTTCAATTTCTGGTTTGAGCTGGGTGCAATGACCACACTACTGTTATGATAAATATACCCATGAGGCCGAGAACATGACAAGCCAGAACTTGGGCTCTGAATAGACTTGTTCTGCGAAATTGGCGTCAGTGAGTTAAACAACCCCTTCAAGAGAGAAGGAGATTGCAATGAATGCGAAGATAAACAACAATTTGTTCATTTTAAATAATAATAGTAATAATAAGATATCATCTATTTGTGGGGTTAACATTTAAATTTCATATTATTGGTCATTATGGACGTGATATTTTGGCAATAGTGAGATAATGGCAGTTACTAAAGGAGATACATAATAGAGCTTCATTACTTTGTTATATCACTTAAAGTTGGGCAAGAAATGTCAAAATAATAATATTGGCTTTTCTTGTGAACATTATCAAAAATACTATTTGTTCATATTAATATCTTATAGTATAGTCGATTATTAGTTGAATAGTTGCTTTATACAATAAGTCACCGTGGAGGTTGTACCAAAATTATTGGCTTAAAACGATAATTTTCCTCCTTCTGTTCCTTATCTTCCTCCGGCTACGTGAAACCCTTCAGACTAGTTGCCATATCTTTAAACTATAGTATCCATTGATTAATCAGAGAGTAAATTAGCTTGCTACGATTCCGTTTACAGGCGAAGCACCTGTTAATTACGATGGTATTGAAGCTACTCCACTCGGGAACAAACACAGGCAGTCGATATTTATCACGTATTTATACTTCCCGCCGGTGAATGTTTGCCTTGATGATCTCAAGACGATCGAAAAGTTGCGTGACATCTCCGGGGAAGGTGTTGATTCCAGCTATTATCCTAGAAATGAAGTGCTTGTACTCCTATTTACTACTTTCCCTTTGTCGAGCTTTACTTTCCAAGCTATTATCCTCAGCTTATAAATACTGTTTTCCCTATTCCAGTTGCTCTCGTAACTCCTGCTCTTCTCCAGGGTTTTACACTCCCGATATGCCCTCTGCGAATACACTAAGCAGGTAGATGAGAGCGCTGGGGAACTCGAAGAGAGGATCATCGGGTAGATGACTCTGAGCCACTTAACTGGCACGCCTACTAACCAATTTTTTGAATTCCTTAGCGTCATGACGGGGTAGAGAGAAGAGTTAGCGGATAAGAAGCAGGTGGAAGAGTTTTTTCTTTATTTTGGAGTTCATTAGTATCTTATTGGACATGTTGGAGACAAGGGCTGTCAAGTTGATACCCTCCCGAAACCACTCCTGGCTTAGTACGCGATGAATTTCTGCCAGAGACACCACGTTCTTCCCCTCGAAGCTCTCCCGTGTGCCTACGCACGCTTCATACTCACGTTGGAGTCCTCTCTCTCCCAAGTGCTCGATCAGCGGAATGAAGATGTTCTTTGGGTAGTTCTTCTAAAAGGCTACGTGCCGATTGGCCCGCTTCTCCTGTCGTGATGCTTCCTACTAGGAAGATAATTTAGGAATGAGATTTTAGCTAGGGATAGCCTTCTGCTCCTACCCCTATTCCTTGGCTAACTGCATGTGGTAACCTAGGATTAAAAATTAAAAATAGTTTAGATTATTTGTACAACAACCGCCGAACAACTCTTTCGGTGACCCTCTGTCCCTTCAAGCTTGCTAACCCTAAAACGTAAAAATGAAAAATATGACACCACTCTTCCATGAATATATTAATTTTGAAATGTATAAGTCATTTTACAGGAGAATAATAATAGAACTCCTACATATCCCTTTATTTACTATTTTTAACTTTTGCCATCATTTAATCAGTCAGTGCCCACTATAAAAGAGCAGGACATCATCAAACCAAAATGGGCCTAGCATACCGGGAAGAACTTATTTAGCAAAGGTCCCTGTGTGTTTAGAAAAAGGTTGATATTTAAATGAGGATTAATGATTTTTCACTTAAATATAGGAAAAACAAGAAATCAATATAAAGTGATTCCGATATATCATGACCATTCTAAAAAGTACAAAATTTGTAATCGATGAGCATGGGCTTATCGGATATTCCTTGGATTATAAAATCAGTCTATGTTATTATTAATGGGCAAAACTGTTAATCAGCATTTATATTAGAATTAGATGTACTTTAAGTTTTGCATTTTTAACAATATTTGATTCATTTAATTTGGTGATGTAGAAAGACCTCAAAGAGAATTCTTCCGATCGCATCAACGACATTGAGGAGTTCTTTCCCAAGAACAATATAGAACTCATTAACAAAAATATCGCCACCAACGACCCCAAAACCATACACGATAAAATTGAAAAATACGATGAACTTGACTCAGAACAGAGGTACACGCCTTTCCACTTAGACGATCAGTCGTCCGCAACCTGCCGCTTTTGCTATAACAACTAGGCAACTAGGGCGTATCCCTCCTCAAGCCTTTACTCAATAAAGTCGTAGATAAAAACATATGCAGATCAAGGACAAAGATGAGATCGCTCGCACTCTGCTCTAAAAAATTGGAGAAATCGGTAGGCAACTAGAAAAGCTGGATAATATCGAAGACAACATTAAGAATCTTCTGATCCCAGTCTTAAACTTTTTTCTCAACTCAAATCTTCTCGATGTAGCCTCTCTCTTATTCAGGTAAAGGAACAAGCTGGAAAATAACTCGGTCTTCTTGCACACAAGCTCAACGACAAGGATCGTGGCGATTTTGTTCTCAAGCACGTGATCGAGATGGCCCACGATGACTAAAGTGAGGATAACCGAATTGTGGCAGTGCAACTCTTCAGTAGCATGAGTGAATGCTTTGGTAAAAATCTTTGCTAGCAATTTATCGGTCTATAGATTCTATCTTTGGGCGAGGATATTAGTTTCAAGGTCCGAAAGTAAGCCATAAAGCACTTGCCTTGCATCGCCCGCCTAGTAAATAAACAGTTCTTCTCGCGTCTCTTGAGCTTTTACCAATTAAAATCAAAGGATAACAGCGACTGGGCTATTCGTAAGATGTGTGTAAGCATCATTCTGGAGATGGGCTAGTTATGTGGAAAGTAGGAGAGAGAAACCTGTTTGACAGAGGTTATGACAAGTCTGCTGAAGGATAATAACAAGTGGGTACGCATTACTGCTTACAAAAATCTCGGCCCTTTTATTCATTTGCTAAAAGGGCTAAAGTTTAACTACGAACTACTCCGATAATTTTGTAGGATGGCCGATAGTGATGTTAACTCTTTAAGTAAAGACAATGAAATCATCTACAGTTGTGCCTACAATTTCCCGGCTGTGCTTGATACTGTCAATAAGGAGAAGTGGGAGACTGATCTGTGGAAAGTTTATGAAAAGTTGCTCAAGAGTCAAGATAAACGTATCAAGCAAACTTTGAGTGAGAGTTTGCATGAGGTGGCCAAGCTTATCGGGGAAACTTATACTGAAAAATATTTGTTCAGAGTGGTGGACACCTTTTTCAAGGATAAAAACGACGATATCAAACTTGGTGTGATCAAGCACATGGCAGAAATAATGACAGTCCTCAGCGAAAACAAACGTTAAAGTCTCATCGGAGTATTCGAGGAGTTTCAGAAAGACCAGAAGAAATGGCGTATTCGCGAGTGCATCAGCAAACAGTTAGGCCAAATATTGCAAATATATAAGCCACACACAATCTTCGAGTATGTCGTACCAATCTTGCTTAAATTCTGCTCTGATACTGTCAGCACTGTTCGAGAGGAAGCGGCTCGGAAGGTTGCAGACTTCATTGAGAAGCTCAGCAGCGAGGAAGGACTGATGATAGGATTGATTGAATCTGTGAAAGCCTTTGGGACATCACCAAAATACACCCAAAGACAAGAGTACATTTATCGAGATGCAGATTCCTAATAATGAGCTAAAAATTGATGAATAACAAATAGCTGTTTAAGGACCATTTCTTGGAAATTATGGTAGGACTTGCGGACGACAAGGTTGTCAACGTAAAATTAGTGTTAGCTGAAATCGTAAAGAACCACATGGATAATAAGGGGAAGCTCAGCAACGACGAGACTTTCCTAAAACTGAAAGCCAAATTGTAAAACGATTTGAATGAAGAAGTTAAGAGTGTTTTCGACCAATAGGTTAAAAATGTGGATCTTATTTGATGCATAACTCATTAACTTATTTCCACTCAACATAATCTTATTAATATAATCAATTATATCTCTAGGAACCTATCGTATGTTCATTTTTCATATTGCAGGGGGAGATGCCACCGCCAATGTAATACTTTTTTCAGTGGTCTGCTTTACTAATTTGCGCAGCTCTCCCTGCAATAACTCTTCGTAGACATTCTTTAGGTTTTTTTCGACTTTATTCAACTCTAAGTAGCGCAGTTTATTTATCTTTGAGAATGATTAAAAATGCCCGTATTTTTCTTCGTAGGGTGTAATATCGTGAATAAAGTTAGCTGCCTCGATAGGTTCCTTCTTTGTGAAGCTGAAAAACTGTTTGTGTATTTTGGGAATGAGTTCCACCGACAATTTGTCCACAATTGATTCCTGCACCTCTTTAGCTTTGAGGTTATTTTTTTGTATTAATATTTATTCCAGGTAATGAGAGAATTATCTTAACTAGTCTGTCTCAATGTAATCGAACTTCTATTTATTTTTTTGCATTTAACAACTTAACCTTTCCTTCGCTTAAGAGCTCTCCTTTAAGTATTCATACTCCTCTTTCAAAGTGTAAAGACTTTTGCTGACATTCTTCATGAAGATCTATTTCAAGGACGGTTTACGAATATCACAAAAACTCAGCACCCAATCGTTTATCTTGTACTCAGCGTATCCCATCTCACGCAATATGCCTATTTTTCTATAAATATCGTCAACAAGAATGCAACATGCCTCAAATTGTTTACTTTCCTTTCGCTATTGACTTGAAATAGTGTTTTATTTTCTTGAAGAACGAGGTCGAAGGGGAGGAGTGGGCTGTGTAAAGGTTCTTTTATGCATATTGGAATATTTGCAGCTTAAACCGCTTATATGATACTTGAGAGTGTTAATTTAGCTGATTCTTACATCCGAAAAATGAGAAGTCCCATCTTTTGCATTAATATGCCATTGCAAGATTGTCTTCAAATCTTTTCCTTTCTTTCGACTGTAATTCGCATTCACTGTCCGCATATTAATTGCATTGCTTATAAATTTTTATAGGGCACCACTTCCACACTATGATGCTCTAAGACTTTATTTGTTGTTTTTTGAAATAACTGTTGATTTTGGTTTGATAAGGCGATGGTTGTCCATTTTACACCAGGATTAATCCCCTTCAGTCTTGATGACTCGCTTTCTGAGACGCATTTGAATTATTCTAAGAAGAATAAAATGGAATATTATATAATGCAATTCAATTAAAAAATGTTTGAGAAATTGTCTAAGGTATTACTAGATAGAAGAGGTCAAATAAATATTTTAATCCTGACAAGTAATAAGCAAGCTATCTTTATTGAAACTTCACTTCTCATTTAAATAGGCTAGATAAATTATCGTATTAAATAAAATTAATTTCATTTGAGGCTGATTTTATTGTATTTTTGTTGATTTAAATAATAATAATATATTCATTTGTTTTTATTTTCGATAATTGTTTAAGTAGGATTTATCCAGCTGGGCGAATATTACTTTAATGTTCTTTATTTCCTTGTAACATAAATTATCATTGGTATAAAATTGGTCTAAAGACTCTCTAACTGCTCGGCTTATAATTATCTAAATGTAATGAAATACATTGTCTTTATACAACTACTTACAATAAAATGAACCTTGCATGTTAGACTTTTATATATGTAATTGTCATTCTGTGTAAATCTGTCAGTTAAATCCTATTCAAACATATTCCAACCTGAATCATACCACTTCGCTGCTGGCTCTATACGAAATGTCCCAATAACAGTCTGGATCCACTTCCACGATTGCTTAATGCTTTATCTGCAGCTTCTGTCTCACGTAAGCCCTTAGAACACCCATTTTTTGTTCAGACATCTCATCAAAATCAAAATTCAGCTGTTCTCCCAATTTCAAAAAGCGAAAGTAGTCTTGCAAGGATTTTTTACTAACTCCAATCATTCTTGCTGCACCTATAAGTGTATTTGATCTTTTACTTTCATCACCCCTTTCATAAACCTCTCGCCATAAAGCGAGACTCTGCTTGACCTATTTAATGGTCCGTTAACGAGATTTTTTAGGTACAGTAGCTTTTATCGAGCAGATTTATTTTTGAGGAGATGGTAGCTTGCGGTAGACAATGGTAATTGATGTAGAAATCCAATTATCGTAGGCAACCGTTGCTGAATGATGGAATGGAAAGTTGCCTAAAAAATGTTTTGTCATCTGTTTTTCATCGATATAAAACAGTTGCTTTCCATCAAGAAGAGAGTGGACTTGCGGATACTGACGCGAAGCCTCATCAAGCGTTTTAAAAAAATCAATGACACATTATTGAGGGTGGTAATAAAACTTACACCTGAGTCTAAGAGGTTTTTTGCTGTCCTATTAAGTGAGGAGGAGAAATCGGTCAAATGGGTAAGTACGCGCACCATCATCTTCACTCATCAACGAAAAAATAATAATAGCCGAAAAAAGTCATAAATTATCGCTAAACTATAATATGATACGTCATCAGTATAGCAAGAGTCAAAATTATTTTATGAGAGCGGTAAACTTGCAATTGTTGCTGTGATTTTCAGCTCTAATGGAATAATATTGGTAGGTATTTTGCTTGAAGAATGTAACGATAATAATAATATATATATGAGTGTAGGTGATATCGCTAAAATAAAATGCCCTAAAGGTGCGAAGATTTCCATTTCTTCCCTGCAAAAAATTAAGTAAGTGTAAAAGGAATAAACTTTTTGCGAGGTGCACATCTTGAAAAATTAATAGAAAATATATGCTCTCAAGATAATACATAAGAAGAAGATTCTTTAATCAGAGTTCGAAGAGGAATACCAACGCATTTTAAATTAAATCAATATCCTCTATCAAATTAATCATCCAAACGTTATTAAACTCTGCTATCACGAAGAAAATAATGACGATATTCTCTTGCTCATGGGATATGGAGGCCTGAAGCTCAGGGGAGTTATTTATAAGAAATTGCTAGAGGAGGAACAAATTAAGAATATTGTCAGACAAATTGTGATTGGATTGAAGGAGATTCACGATAATGGGTTCGTGCATCGAGATTTAGAGCCAGGCAATATTTTGGTATCAAGAGAAAACTAAGTTAGAATAATTGATTTTGGATTTGCAAACGAGTTAAATGGGAGGCACACCAAAATTGGAAGTTTTCCATATATGGCCCCTGAAATAACTGGAGACAATTTTTATAATCATAAGGCGGATATATGGTCTTTGGGGATGATTACATTTGAAATGTTTCATCAGGATATCCCCTTTTGCTCCAAAAAAGCATTTTAGCCCGATATTTTTATATAAAACGTTAATAGAATGAAGTTGGAGATTAACCCTTCGCTATCGTAGGAGGCAACTGATTTTATCACTAAAATGTTGGCTCTCAATCCTGACTAAAGACCAAATGCAGTGGAATTGCTGAGACACCCCTTCATATATGAGCATCAACCGAACGATAACTCATTTAATTTTGACGCAGCTCCAGATAAAGAGGACAGAAAGACTCATAAACTCTATCAGCATAAATTAGCTCAATAAAAAGAGAAGGAAGCTTCATTTTTATAATAAAATATGGTGACCTAAAACTAAAAATAGTTGAAAAGAAGCATTGGAGAAATATTTGCTCATCTGCACAATCAAAAAGATAAAGCTGCTTAAATCTTAAAAAACTATATCTAATTGGCAACTCGAGAGTTAGTTGAGATTGAGAGTGAGAGGAAAGGGTGATTAAATTAATTATCATATCATTTGTATCTTATTCTATTTGAAGAGATGTACATTTGAATAGACCAAAAATAATCTCTTTCCAAGCGTATTGCTATAATGACACTGTAAATTTAGAATTTATGTTGAAAATTAATCACCTATCTCGAATGATGTTTTAGATTTATCCGGGGAAGGTAAAATGTATTTTTTGAATATTTTAAATCTCTTGTTCACTGAGTTGCATCAATTCCTCAGTGTATTTTTACTGCTGCAGGTAAATTTCCATGAGATTACCGTAAAGAGACTCGAACAAATTATTAATCTCTTCGTTGAGGTTGTCTGTATCAATCATATTTTTCAGTCTTCGCATAGCCAACTTTACCATTTATGATTTCTTCTTTATCTCTTCGATCGCCTCTGAATTACGCTTGATCCCCATTCCTGTTGTAGCCATAATGGTCTCTTAGGCGTATTTATCCACCAATTTTCGTAATTCTAACCTCTTCAAAGTTACATGCGATTTTGACTCTCCTGAACTCATGGCTAGGTACTAACTCAGAGTGACTATAAGTAAAGATGCTAATATTATTCCAGATATAGCTGCTGCAAATGCAATAATTCTTCCAAGATATGTAGTTGGATAGTAGTCACCGTATCCTATAGTACCCATTGTGATAATGATGCACCAGACATCGTTTTGAAAATCGTGAAAGTTTGGAGAAGTCTTCTAAGCAAGAGCCAGCATCTGCGAATAGATTATGACCATAGATATATAAAGTACTAAGAGCGTAAGAAGAGGATGAGAGTTAAAAACTGATTTTGCACCAAAATATTCTTCCGTTTTTGTGCTATAAATGCGGCACATGCGATTGGCTCTCGTTGTACAATAGAGTGAAGTGCTTACTAATGCGTTGAGAAACAGATAGACACGACATAACATGATCACTTCTAACACTGTGTTCAGTTATAGTGGGATAATTTG
>Ga0302188_10000697_pt1 | contig 27725 bp, 19 predicted proteins | sample II_Bog_E2_1_FD_198783 | JGI IMG/M metagenome (GOLD analysis project Ga0302188, IMG submission 198783) | Peat permafrost microbial communities from Stordalen Mire near Abisko, Sweden - II_Bog_E2_1 | ecosystem: Environmental > Terrestrial > Soil > Wetlands > Peat | place: Sweden: Abisko...
CCCCAACCCCAACCCCAACCCCAACCCCAACCCCAACCCCAACCCCAACCCCTGATGATCTTCAATTGATGAAGTTCTTTTTCAATTTTTCCTCATTAAAAATAGTCATTTTTTAGTTTCTTTAGTGATCTCATAAAAAGTGAATCCTAGGTCTCTTTAAACGGAAACGTATTTTGAATCTTGACATCGAGAAATATGTTTTGAGTTAAAAAAAGTGATCGGAACAATCACGAGGTCAAAAAATGAGAGAAAGTTAAAAACCTTTTTTTAGTGAGGTTATTATATTTTTTGAGTCAGATAAAGTGGGGATATCGTCTCAAAATAGGGTTTCTTAGGGGTAATTTTTGAGGGGTCTAAATTGACTTCGGATATAAAGGGAGAAATATATTTTTGAGGGGTCAACATTCCCAAAAAGGAAGTTTATCGATGCGATAATAATAAACGAACCAATTTTAAGCTATCTAAGTCCTATCTATTATATATGTAGGATGGGTATATACCAAGAGAAAGAGAAAAAAAGGGTCAAAAAAGGGGAAGATGGTGACCATGATCATGACCATTTTTTCTCAATTGTTTTGACAAATAGGACAACTCAAAACAATTCATCCTACCGCTTTTGATTTTAAAAACAATGCCAAGTTCCTTTTTCAATTATTTTGAGAGGAGCATAATTTATTATTATAATATGAATTGGTTGAAAAAAAATTACAGAGTAATTGCACTTCCACTTTTTGAAGACAACTATTCTTATATCATTTAGGGAACGGCTCCCAAAAAATTAGTTCTTGTCGATCCAGCAAATCCAAAAGTAGTGCTTTCTTATCTAAAGCAATTCTTTCCCAAATATATGGTTACACATGTATTATATACTCATAAGCATTGGGATCATGCTGGAGGATCTTTAGAACTTTCTAACTTTCTCAATCTATAAAATTCGAATGTATCTTTAATGATAGGTTCAAGGGATAAACAATATGTTGAGGGTGCAAATTATTCGTTATAGATGAATGAAGAAATAACTATTGGGAATACAATTGTGAAAACGATTAATGTTCCTTGTCACACAAGAGGTCATACAATTTACAACTTTCAGTTAAAGCTAGGGTAAGATCAAATTGAACTTGAAGATATTACAGAGGAATAAAGAACAGTTGAAGGGAAAACTATCAGAATATTTAACTCTAATAATTGCTCTTTCACAGGAGATACTTTATTCATAGGAGGAATAGGTCGATTTTTTGAGGGTAATGCATCTGAAATGGTCTTAAATATAGAAAATATGGTTGATAAGATTAAATAAGATAGCGACATTTTCGTTGGTCATGAGTATACTTTTTCTAATTTGAAGTGGGCTAAGGAAGTGGAGAAAGACAACAAAGAAATCAAGAATTATTTTAGTTTGTTGTAAATTGAAATTGAAAAAAAGGGTCTTTCGAACATTTGCACACTCCCGTCAAACCTACATAGAGAAAAACTCATTAATTTATTTGTGCGAGCAGTAACTGGAACTCCTCTTCATGAAACAATTACTAAAAATCCAATTGAATTAATGAATATTTTGAGAGAAATGAAAAACAAAAATCAAACAACATTTCCATAGCCAAAAAATCCTTCATCTCTTTGAATTAATATCCATTTTTAATATAAAGATAATAATATCTATCAAATTTTATCGAATGTATTGTAGAGTAGATGAATTTTAAAAGCTCGAGTTAAATTTAGTTGCTATTTTCTTTTAATAAAATTTATCAAAATGCATTTTAGGATTGATAATGGCTGATATTCCTTTATTGTTTCATCACTATAAATCTTTATATTTTTTGATCAACATAGGCTCCATGAATTTTCCTGCAGTTATTATTTTTATTAATAAAATAAATGAAAAAAGTAGGCACTATTTATCTCAGAACATGTAACAAATAAAATAGCATCTTTCATTGTGATCAAGTCACTCGAAGGAAGGATAATGGAATCTTAAAATCAAACTATCTTAATCCGTATACAAAGGATGGCAGCCACATGCAACTTAAATCTACCTCCGATTATAACTAATCATAATAGTAATCCTTCTTGGAGGATCTGCAAGCTGTTTAAACCATTCGCTCATCAAGACCTTTTTAAATTCCAAATCAAGAAGTTCAAGACTGCTTCTTCGACTCCCTCTAAAAATATGAAAAAAAAAAGCCAAACGATTTGATGTTGTCTAAGTTAGTATGCCTTCAAACTATTTTCAAGGAAATAAAACACCTACGATGTCTCTAAAAGAGCAAGGGATTGCTGAAAGAATTGTCAATAATTGAAAACAGTCTTTTGGGGCTGTAGAGATAATTTATTAAATAATGATATTTTACACTTAATTGCTAATGCTTCTTAAAATCAGAGAAGGCAGTTGTGGTCAGACACCAAGTCAACTCCTTTTATTTCGACTGCAACACGGTATATTCCATTTATTTGAATATTACTATCACCTATAGGAATGAGTAGATTGAACTGAGCTAGCATCTATTTTATTTCTGACCCAAGCAGGTAAAGCTTCACGAGGGGGGATTATAATTTGCCATATTTTTGGTTATAATCTTTAGGAGTGTGAACTGAACATAACAGTATTCCTTATTGACTTGCGATATAATTAGGAGAAATGACTTCTTCTCGAGTTTAATGATAACTCCTTAAGCTTTTCTTTGGATCTGACTGTTCCAAATTAACTGCCATCAGGGAACTTAAACAGTTATCACTATTCAAGGCAATTAATTGCTTTTCAGCTGGAACGATAGCTGTTAAACTCTAATTTAAAGAATTGTCTTTGTTTAACTATTATATTTAAATATTCTCCACTATTGTTGATAATTCCATAAGGGCTCGACTAGGTTTGGATGGTTCATGTGGAGTTGACCCCATACATAAAACAGCAACTGCTATCATGCATACAAACATCATCAGTTTCATATATGAGGAGTAATCAGCATCATCATTTGGTTCTAACCGTAACAAAGAATCGTCTAAGTTGAATTTACTGAGTTCTTAATTTTCCTAGAATTATAGGCCATTATATTACCTTTCTTTTTCAAAAGAAAGTGGATTGTTTTCTTAAATAGTCCTCTCGTTTGTGTGCTGATCACTTGATAAACTTTCATCATCAACCTCTTTTCTACAACGCCAGCATATTTTTCTAGAAACTTGTTGTCTCAACTACTTTACTTCTTTTTCAAGATTGCATACATATTATCTATGCATATCTCTAGATCTCTGTGCCGCTTCTCTGTTTTTGGCCTTTTGTATCTTGACTCTATCTTCTCGAGATAACTTTGATGTATCAATATTTTTGAGATCAACATATTAAGGCAGAACTTGCACCTTGTTTTTACGAATTATTCTTTTTTTATCAATTTTTTCCTTCTTTGTTTATCTCCTCATTTAGATTTTGTTCCCAAACTATATTTCAATTTCTTATCTCATTATTTTATATTAGGAATTTATTAAAAGTACATATTAAAAATTGCCACGTCAGTTGATTCCAAATAACTTGGAATAATATTTTTTTTGTCAAGCATATTAATTCTTTTGAATTATCAATGCTTTTAATCATAAGTTTTCCATTTTTGATGATTTCTAAAATGTTTCTAAAATAATACTAACAAACAGATTTAATTAGATTAATTGTTTAAAACTTTATAATTACAACAATCACTAATCTTGTAAGAGTCAGACGGATAGAATTTAAAGAATTCGTCAGAAGATAGTTGAGAGTAAACGAAAATCAGTCTTTAATCTCATGATTTAGAAGCAAGCCTAAACAATTTCTTGCAGCAAAAATTAATCAAGAAATAATACTATTGATTCAGAATCAAACTTTAATCCTTTTCCTGTATTTTTTATTGACAAATCGGAGAATTTACACCTGCATCAATAAAATAATAAAAACGTTCCAAATGGTAAAAATCAAGGACGATGTGTTTCTAGGGGGAGAAAAAACGATTCGTCAAGAGGTTTAACTGAAACGATAAAACAAAAACTGATATTTCTTGATATTAAAAATACCATATAACGAAGAGCAATTTCAATGATGCCTTCATTCCAAATTAATAAAGTAATCGAAAGGTATAATAGAAATTTTATTAAAAGTTAATATATAAATTTTCGATTACTGCAAAATAATTGTATTTTGTTTGAGGATACCAAAAAGATGAAAATTACTCCTAAAAGAATATCCCCCCTCCGCAGATCACGAAAATCTTCTATCAGGATGGGGAGAATATCTCCAACAAAAATATCTTACCCCAAAAATACAGAGATAAAATTTTGCATATCTGCTTGGGAGACTCCGGAATAATTATTTTTCCAAGAAGGGCTTTGATTAATTTATTACTTTCGATGATAGTGATTAATTTTTAGGCAATATGTTACTACAAATCAGAATTCAATCGATTGTTTATCAATAGATTGATTTTGTACCTTCTTCTAATTGGCTCCTTTATTTGCTCCCTTAGAATTATTTTGGCGATTTAGTAGTTCGGCACCAGCTTGAAAATATTAATGAGGACTCCTACCCAAACGCGCAGTAATTTAAGGAGGAATGCTGGTTTTACCGTCCGATTTTTCAACTCCTTAAAACAATCGGCCACAGGCAACCTAAATAATAGTGTTTTTACCTGAAAATGGTTTTCTTATTTTTCTTTGATAACTTCATCCAAACTGGCTTCAGAGATGTTATAATATTTTCTGATGTATTATTTCAAGTCTTCTTTCCTCCAATGAGCAAAAGGACAGCCATGATGCTAATCTTTTTTGGGAGCTGGTCCTGTTATAATGTTTCTACAATTTTTAGGTCTTTCTGCTTGTCTTTTGCCAACCAAGCCGTAAGCGTGCTGGATGTTGTACAAGTGACTTTTCAGTTCGGAATTTGACACTTTGGCCATGAAATGTTTTCTGAAATATTCTTGATTATCATGTGCATCCATACCGCATCCTTTTAAGAAAAGCCAAAGCTGTCGTCTCCCCTCATGCTTGAGATGATTATACTGTTTTAATTTTTGATTGAGATTCATCATGCACGGAGGGAATAACCTTTTCCATAAAGCCTACACATTTTTTAAGTTCAATCCAAGCTAATTATTGATGGTAACTTCATCGAAGTTAGATGTATTCAAAGTTTCCAAGGTTTTTCTTAAAAAAGCGCTCATTTGATTTTCAACGTCATTATTAATTAATTCAATGACTGGTCCCCTCATTTTTTAAAGTTTATTTCTTAAAATATTGGCATAAAGATTAGAAACCAATTCAATGGTTGATTCGAGGCTCATATAAACTTGACCCCTCAATACAAATGATGATCTTCTCTTGAGCCCAGCTTAGCCGTATTACAATGGAACCAAGGCAAAATCTTAAATAGAATCTTCTTTTTTAAATACTAATATCTTTGGACTATATTTTTTCCAATCTTAAGGCGAAACATCAAAATCCCTAACGGGCTTATCCAAAAAACAAGAAAGGATTCTTTTCAACAGTTCCATCTGTTTTTTTCTTCCGCTGGCAAGTCTTCTGTTCAGTCGAATCGACAAAATTGTCTTTTCCATTTCTATAAATTTAGCATGATTCGCATTATCGTGGCAGTATAACATTCTGCATATAAAATGGGAGATTATATCCTCCCTTTCAGTATGCCCATGATATTTACAGTCATTTAAGAAATCAGAATAGAACTACTGCTCTTCTTTCGTGGAAATGAGATTTGGGAATTTTTCGATCCAGCTCTGATTATTTTTTTTAAGGTCAGCAATTCTTTCAGTAGATAGTGACTCTAACTCTTGGTAGAAATAGATTCTCCAAGTGGAAAATCTTATCATTTAATATCTAGTGGGTTCCGAAGAGGCAGGGTAAGTATAGATGAGGCTGTTAAGCTCTTCATTTGTAACGATACTCATTCCCGCGTAATTTATAATATCAAAATTTATAATTGTTAAATCACTAAAAATCTTATTGATAGCTTTCGCCACTGATCTCTAAATCGCCGTAGTCCAATTCGTCCTTTATTTATAAGTGCTAATAACTTTTAGGCAATATTTTAGTTTCTGGTCGCTTGTCCATCGGTAGGACTGCAGTATGCAAATCAGTTGGTTGCATATATTGCATATTAAAAGTCGGAGGAGGACGAAATTATTACAATTTAGGGATCGTCATTTTAGCTGGAGATCTTTTTTGATATTATTTTTTGTCTTTAGAAAGAGATCTTTGCTCATACTTAGTTTGGATAGTTTGTGAAATTTGATTGTTCACTTGAGTTAATGTATTGTTGATAAGATTTATAAAATTTTCCGCCATGCTTTACATTTTGGGAACCTCATTCTCATGAAGAGCATTGATATATGGATAATTAGGTCCCTCCAATCTGTTATTATTTTAATTTTGAGACTTGCCTAAAATATTTTTTAATTTTTATCTCAGTACTTCAGTTCCAATTGATTTGATTGCCTGTCCTTCGTTAATGGGCTTTAACTCTTCAAAATGTTATGCTGGTTCTTTTTCTTACTTCTCTTCTGGTTGATTGATAATTGGCTCCTGTTTCTTCTTATTTATGATATTGTCTTTCTGTATTTAATTTTTTAAATTTAAATTAAGGAATAATAACGGTTCTTCCTTGATTTCCTAATAAAGTTATTTCTTCTATCTTTGCAAGCGTTCTCTTTTTTCTTTGTAAAGTTGCTCTAATTCTTCATTAGCTCGATTTTATAGAAATTTATCAAAATCTTCTTATTTTATTAACTTACCTTTTTTAATATTTTTCTAAACTGATTTTTTATCGTATTATTTCCTGTTTTAAAGGATAGTTTTTTTTAATGCCTATGGTTTTTGCAATTTGACTTGAGTTGCGAGATCAAGAGGTTTTGTATTCAGTTATCTAATTGCTTTGGGAATTTGCTTTACTCCTTTGCGGTTTACTATTGCTTATCCACTTCTTCTTGTCCTCTTAACAATAGATTCACTCATTTCGCCTGTATTGGCAAATCCCTTATTTACATTTTGCTCCACAAATTAAATTCCCCTTTCTGCTTTATATTCATCTAAAGCACTGTTTAGTTTAATATCTAAATGTTTTAACTATCTTGGATCAATTTTGATGTCTGGAGCTTAAACACGGTACTGCTTACAAATGATGGCAAATTAGTTCATTTATCCTCTTACCTCAGCCATAATTTGATTAGCATCACATTCGAATTTGGCATAATCGAAGAGCCCTAATTTTTAATAGACCTTCTATCTTAAAGCATGCATATCTATAGCATCTGCTTTTTTCTTCAAATAATTCTCATAAGGAGCCAAAATTTTATCATTAATATTAGGGTTAACCTACAGTTTTTATAGTTTAGCAGCTCTGAGTTTAAGTTATCTCTCGATATTTTATGATTATTTTTGGTATTGGACAATCTGCTTTTTTAGCGCATTGATTGACTGAGTATAGTTTTAAATATTGAAATTTTGCAAGTTCTTAATAGCTTACAAATTTTATAGTCCCTCCAGTTGATTCTTAGATACTTCTGCTAAATTCTTCAAGTTAGAATTCATTTCGGCTATATTTTGCGTCCCCTCGAATGACACTTGCTTTCCTCCTTTGCTTGATTCATTTATGGCTTTACTCAACTGTTTACCGGCTGATATTATTTAATCTCTCATTTTACGAATTTCATCCACTTCTTTGATGACCTACCTCAATACTTCCTTCAATTAATGGCCACTGCTCTAAATGAGGACAAACATACTTTATCATATTCTGATGGTTGAGAATTTTTGACAAGATTATAAATGGCTTTTTGATTTTCCTCTAGAATTTAATTTTGCTTCTGTTGAATGTTGTTACTATTACGGATCATATCAAGGCTGACTTGATCTGAATATATTTATTGTTACTTTTCCCCATCTTATCAAGATCCTCCATCATCTTTTTTTATGCCTTGCGATAGTTCTCCTCTTCCCCAGAACTTAGCATACCTGCCTTACTCTCATGCCTATCAATTTTTTCCTTTTTCTAAGCTCGGTCAACGGTTTTTCCTTTTTTAAGAGGTTGCCTGTCTCTCTCTGGTTGCTGATAAAGGGATTTTTTTTTTTTAATTTCGAGTTCTGAAAGTTAATTTTTATGAACAAGAAGGGGATTAGTTTCTCCAATTTTGACTGTGATTTTATAACTCATGGTATATGTTTAAAGTTAAATAATAATTAATAGGATCCGTTATAAAGGTTACGATAAACATGAACAAAAAGTCATATATTAACATTTCGCATCTAGGTACGTTTGAAACAACTTAGTGAGCACATTCAATAACAACAAAGAAAATATTCATTTTAATAGTCGCCGACCTGATAGTCAGCAAGCCAACTCTAATGTCAAATCAATTTAGTATGAATAAAATGATAATTGCCTGAAAGACAATTTGCCAAGAAAGGATTCAACTACAAAAAAACTGGAGGCAAAAAAATAAGCAGTTTATATTCCAAACAACAAACAATTATAAGATAAAAATACTTAAAAATGGGACCATTCAAAAATAGAGAAGCCAGGATAAACCAAATAGAGATTTTAAAAATTTTAGCATTTGATATCCTCAGAAAGGATGTTTATCGACCCTGACAAGTGGGAATCCTTTTTAATCAAAGCGAAGACCGATGATAAATTTCATCGAGCACTGAGCGCTTTTCTCTATTCCTATTTCATTTAGCACTATGCCTGAGTGATATCTTTAATAATTTTAAATGATATTAATATATTGAATTTAGAAGGGGGCGTATCACTTTTTTTTGCCATCTTTTTTCTTCTTTTTCTTCTTCTTCCCGAAGGGGTCTTTCTCAAAGATTTCCCACAGTTTTCGATACTCTGGCTTATTTTCATAGAAATCTTTATTGCATAGATTCACGTTTTCTCGGGTGGTTTGAGATCTTTCATGAAATTATCCCAGTTCAGCAATCATTACCTCTTTAGCGATTTTAAAGTAGCTTAGAGCTTATTTGGGACGATCTAGCATAAAAAAGCAGCACCCAATGTTATTAAAGGTCGTGGCTGTGTCCACTGATTATATGCTTAAAAGTGCTTATCTTACTTATCTTGCCTTTAAAAAGCAACGTGCAGATAGTTCGTACTCTTCAGCATTATAAAGTGCCTCTCCTAATCCACAGTATGGTAAGGCCCGATCAGGATTAAGATATGGAATTTTTTATAGAAAACTTCTACAGTTAAAAAACATGGAGAAAGCATAGTCGTCCTTTCCTGCTGATAAATATACTGAGCCTTTTGAAAACTCAAAGTATAACTCTAAGTTGGGAGTTAATCCTATCTAATTTTTCCAAATGTTAGAGGCTTTACTGTAGTTTTCAATCGACAATGCAAAGGCTCCTTAATTGTGGGAGTTTATAGCGGCTTCAATATATGGAAGGATATTTTCGGGTACTTCTGGTGGATAGAGTATCTCTGAAATAATGGAAGGGAAAGGATCAAGAGGAATATTTCCTCGCTAAAGTGAGGATAGGGGTTTTAATGAATAATCTAATTCAGTAGCTAATTTCTGCAAGTAATCCTCGGAAGTTTCAATTTTTTTAGTCTGTTCTTTTTAGTCTTAATATTTGAAGATTCTTGGAGGCTTTTCGCCTTTTTTAAGCTGCTGCTTTTTCGGAGCAGGCTTTTGATTGTTTTTACTTTTATCTGCTTTTTAAGGGGGAGGCTGCTGGCCCATAGTAATTTTAGGGACATCCTTAAACTTCGGAGCATAAGGCGGAGGTAATTCTTGCTTTATCACAATTTATTCAGGCAGAGGCGGTAGTTCGGTTTGCAGAGCCTTGATCATGGCAGGAATATTAAACTGCAAAGGTTCCATTTTTTCTAAGTTGGCTTGTCTTGCCTTCAAATCTTCAAAAGGATTATACTCCTCCTTTTAATCGCTATCAACTTCGCCATTATCGTAATCATGGTCAACCATCACATAATATCTTTTCAGATGATTCAAAAATGGCTTTTGTATGTTTGGAAACTCCTTATGTTTTTTAAGCTCATCGTTATTTCTTAAAAAAAGATAGGAGCCAAAAAATTTGGTAAGAATGTAATCGAAAGCCTTTTTGACATTATCCATTTATTTGCTGGTTTCGACGGCTATTCTGGCGAGAGAAAACATGAATTAAAACAAGAGTAGTCCAGGATCTCCTTCATTTTTGACGTCCTGATTATCCAAATCTCTGGAGTAGCAGTCCACCAAGAAATGCTTGTAATAGAATTCATTCTCTTTTGGATTCACGGGGGGAACTACTCTGGACAGTATCTATTCGACATGCTCGACATTGATTAGATGAGGCAGTATATCTGATTCCTTTAAAAAACGAATAAATGAAACTGCACTCATTTTCTTATTTTGTAACTGGACTTATCTTTGAGTCAGCAGTAATCTATTCTGCTTTCGGAGACTCCAATAATTTTATTAGACGTAGAGGAGATAGAGATTTTTAAATTAGTCTTCGTATGCAGAAAGAACCTTCACGGCATTCTCCATCATCAGTTTGCGGTTGACCTCATCCATAATCATGACTCTGGGGTAGAATATTGTATCCAACTCTGCATGAGTTTTTTCTCCCAATAAGTCGTTATATACTCTATCTTGATGATTTTTGTCATTGTGGTAGACATACTTACCTAACTCATTCAAGAGGAAAATAAATTATTGCTTGTGTATGGACTTTTCAATGATTACATTTGGCATCACAGCCACAGGTGGTTCGTTGCCTATTCTCTTTTCAGTCGATATTAGAAATAAGTTGTAAAAATGCTGAAGAGTTGTGCGATTGCTAACAAGACTTCTGTCTATTACAAACTGTATGTATTAGCTCAAACGCATGGCATTAGGCTATGATTTCGCAAAGTTGGCCCACAGCTGGCTGAACCTGCTTTCATTATTTTTTTTGAGGACAATCGCATTATGCTGCGACTCGGACATTATTTAAATTTAAATTATACCAATCTAATTACATAAAAAAGGATCACAAATCAAGGAAAGCAGTAAATTCTTGCTGTGTAATTCTCTCATCTATCTTTTTTCTGAACAACTTCATCAAGCATTTCAGGTCTTTATCATCACAGGAGACGTTGTTTTAATTTAAAACATCCTGGAAGCATCGAGCAGTCACATAACCTTTGTCCTGAAGATCAATAAACCTGAAATAATCCTTTAAGTTAATGCCTGCAGAGTTGATGTTCTGTTTTATATGGTAGACATTTGAATGCATGTCAGCAGTCAGGATAATAACTTCCATAATAAGCTTGGTTGTATCTTTTTTAAAGGGATTCTAAATAAATAAACATGTACTGGAACTTTATGCTCTTGTCGACTATCGATAAGTTCGTTGAGCTGTTTAGAAAGTGGTCGAAATATCAAGCAAAATTAATGGAATCTTAATTTTTCTATTTCTCTCGCATAGAAGTTGGTCATGTAGTTATACTGAACCCTTGCACTCCCAGTAAAATCAGATATATCTTTGGAAGTGATGTACCCCTTATTTCTAACATCAATAAGCTTGAAAAGGTTAATCAGATTGAAATCGTTAAATTTAGCCATATTTTTTCTAAGCTTTTCTAATCTCTCTTCCTTAATTACAATTTAGCCTAGAATTTGTACCAGATAAGTAGCATCAATTCCTTTGGATTATCGTTGATATTTGGACCTTCTGAGTTCCTCATTTTGTAAAATTTATTGACCTTTGCTTTCATGTGGCTATTTGATGGATGTGAAATTCTTTTTGTCGCTGAAATTTTATCTTTATTTTAAATATTCATTCAGCATTTCATGCTTGTAATTTTCGTATTTATCATCCTTATCTCCAGACAACATATTTTTTGCCTCATTATTATATTTTCCAAATTGCTCACGTATTTTTTAGTTTGTTAGTCCCTCATTGTTCTTTTGCTTTGCTGAGTAAGGCCTCTTTTGTGCTGAAGCACTTTTTGAGCGATTTCTCTTGCTCTTAAACACAATTCTATCGAAAGGAAGATTTGACTTAAGATGCCTCATGACGTTTAATAAATAAAACTCATGAATTATTTCCTTGGAGCTGACCCAAATTTATAAAAATTTCCGCAGTTAATGGAATCCAAGTTAAAAATCTTTAATCTGAAAGCCCTAATGAAACTTCCTGGCTTCTCTGGGCTTAGACTGCATGACCAAATCTTCTTTGATAATGGCCTCAATCTGTTTTTTCGTGGCAATTTTAGTAATATCATCTCTGATGTTAATTAAAGATCTATAGAATTTGAGTTCGTTATCTAACAGTTCAGAGAATATGAACTAAACCTCTGGATCAAACTCTCTAATTTATAAGCTTTCCAAATATTTTTGCTTAAACTCTCGCACGACATCTGCATTGTAGGGGATCATTGCTTAAAGAAATCTATTTATATTACTCCGTACTCATTGAGAGTGATGTCAGTTTTGAAATTATTTTGGTGGAGATAATAGCGGAACTCATCTTCACTAAACATGATGTTATGATTCACAAGGTAGTGCCGGATATCATTGACTGTGATACGCTGCTTCCCTTTCGATAATCTATTTAGTTAACAGACTACATTTCGAACAGCATCACAGGTGAAAATTTTTCGTGTAGGAAGAGGGCCTATTTAATGCACTGGACTATGTTCTAACCTGATCCCACAGATCTAAAGTATTGAATGACTTGTTTTCGTAACTACTCCTTATTCAGCATTAATATTATAAAGAAAAGTAATAAAATTTATTTAAATCAATCATGACCACCAATTGGCATTTTGATTATTGTTGCTCAACACTCGCGACTTTTTCACCAACTTTCGCCTCATCTACTCGATTTCATTTCTGATTAAAGGTTAACTGCTCATGGGAATGAGAATAGGGTGAGCTATTTTTTACCTTGGCAGCCTTTTTTAGGTGCGAGGGAGCGAGTTTTGAAGCGGTCGCCTGCAAAATTATTATTGAATGTATTTATCAACATTTAGATAGCTTTTATTATCTTGACGTTTTGGCTCATATCTTTATACTTTATTTGATTTCTTTTAGCTCATTTGCAGTCTGTCTGAATATTTAGCTATCACTTATGTTACCTTAGAATTCAACTGCACTTCTGAAGCAGGAGATTTCATCAAGACAAAGGGCTATCCAAGGTTCATCCTGGAAGGAGGGCTTAGATACACTTCACTTTTGTTAACCTTCTTCTATTCAACTTTGTTTGGACTTCGATAGTTCCTTTGAATGTTGATCGATTCAATGACTTGGGATTTGTTTCTTTTGGCTGAATCATACTTTGAGTTCGGCAGTTTTTCTTTAAGTTGAGTCAAATCAGAAGGCAATTTGATGGTTTGCAAGAGATCTCCTTTCTTTTTCACCATTTCCCGAACATTTTCCTTTAAGATGATGTTTGTCTAATTTTTTAGGTCGGTTTTAAAATGTTTTTGAAAATACGGATAATTGAGCAGCTACTTGGCTGTCAATCGTTGCGATGCTTTTTTCTTAAGGCATAGTTGAAGGAGTTCAGACAATTATCTAGAATAGGAAGTTGTAAGACTAGGAATGGGCTTATTTTGAATATTCTTAAAGAGTTCTTCCATATCTTTTCCTTCATAGGGAGGTCGAAGAGCAGCCATTTAGTAAATTATGCATCCAAGAGACCATATATCGCTTTTAGCATCGTAAGGCTCATCTCTCCAAACTTCAGGACTTGCATAGTATGGAGTTCCAGTTTGAGTATAGGCAAGATTTCCTGTAACGACTTTGGATACGTTCAAGTCTCCCAGTTTATAGCCGTCAGTTGATTTAAAGACATTAGCTGATTTCAAATCTCGATGCATAATTCCTCTTGAATGCAAGTTTTACAATGCTTCCAGAATGCTTTTAGTGGCTGTCCAAATCTAATGTTCATCAATAATAGCCTTTCTCTTTTTGGTTTCTGTGATGATCTGATGCAAGTCTCCTCCATCTAAATACTGCATGCAATACTAGCAAACTCCATGATTATACACAGGACATTGATGGTTTCATCAAAGAAGGCTTCTTTGTAGGAGATGATGCTTGGGGATTAAATTGAGGCAAGTATTCGAATTTAGTTTAAGGCATTTTCTTTTTATTTAGTATTAAGTTGGTTCATCTTGACCTTCTTCAAAGCGTAAACTTGTTGATCGCTCAATCTCCTGACTTTATAGACAGTGCTATATGTGCCCTCTCCCAGCTTGAGAAGGGGGACAAAATCTCGGATACTACTCATTCAAAATTATGAATAACTAAATTCTAAATATTATCGACTCATTAGTTCCTTAATCAATAAAACTTAAATAGTGTTATGTATTACAATTTATAATTTCAGTTTTTAGGATACATAATTTGTTGAAGTAAAGTATTAAATATAAGCAGATAGCTATTTAACTTCCACTCGATGTCCCTTAAGTGTAAGTTCTAAAGACAATAATTAATGAGGAAAATTTAAATATTTGCTATAACACATTGAGATATATAACTTTCAGAAACAGATGTTTACTGTTTAAATGCCTGGCTCGAAGTTAATCAATAGCGAAAAGAACCATCGAATCTCTGATATCTTGCAGCAAATCAAAGAATTAACAAATAAAGTAGCAGTCCATCCATTCAGAAGAAATACAATCAAGCGTGGTAGCAGGCTGCCAAATTTTATGAGCAAAATAAATCATCATTGAATAACTATGAGATTTATCAACTTTGCTGGGAGTCCTGCATCACTATCCGTAAAAAATTAATGAGCAGATTAATTGAATCATCCAAAATTCCAGTAACTTCGGGTAAGTCTATCCTTATTTAGCTCACATGGAGCATTTTTTTTCACTCTACACTACTCTTCACAATATTACTCTTCCGGAAATAATAAAGTGGGACAAGCCTTATTTTTCCATGCTAGGAAATTCAGAGGAAGTCATTCATTCTTAATTTCTCTCTCAAAATAATATTTTTTAGAGAAAAATAGAGCCAAGTTTTTTGCTTAAGCATCAAGTTTAAAAAGAGTTAAAAAAATTAGTTAAAAAACACCTAAAAGTTTGCTAGGTGACTCTAATGTACTATGCGCTGGGCGAAAAAAATATTGAAAGCCTCGTAAAAAATATAAAAGAAATGCAATAGATATTTAAATGCTACAAGGAGATTGATTTTCCAAGCCAAATTATGAATTTTTAGCTGATTAAATTGAGTATATTCGAAGATTTAGGCATTAGATAACCTCTGTGCTGTGAATACCGACTACCCGTGGGCTATCTCAATAAGATATACAAACATCTGAAAACTGGCACATAGGCAGAGGTGAATCACTATATCAAAAAGTTAATAAGCTATCTAGTGTTGTGTTTCAAACACCTAACCATTTCCGTTGAGGATGCTTATATTCTATGCAACTAAATGCTCTACCTTATTAAGACGATTTAATAACAGTTAGAGCCTGGCTCAGAAGAACTCATTTAAATTCAAAAACAATCTCCACATTCATTGTTCCAAGGTTACGCAGGCGACAAAGATGAGGTTGATTAAAGCCTGCCTTCGATGAAATTAGACAAAAAGTGCAGTAGTCAAACCACAGGTACTAAAATATCAGAAAAAAGAGTATAATCAAAAAAAATAATTGAAAAAAAGCCTCATCAAAGGTTGAAGCGCCTTGTAAATATGGCTCTTGATAAAATGGAGGATTATATTGCCAGTCGAAAGGAGATAAAGCATATATTATTAAGCTATTGTACTGAAAGCTTCATCAAAAATAGAAAAAATAGTATCAATGATTAAATTATTGAGACAGAAGTGCGCCTATAAAATTAACGCAAAAATAAAAAAAATAGTAGCTCAACTGAAAATGGAGAAATTCCCATGAAGACGACAGAAGTCCACAAATCCAAAACGTTAACAGCTTTATTTAGAAAAAATCGGCAGGATAAAAGAAATTTAGGATAAGAAAGCACCTAATCTGAGCATTTGATGATGATCAGGGTTTCAAATAAGAACAGAGGCAAGTTTATCCTTAAAAACATAGAAATGGTCAATAAAAAGGCCTCAAGCCATATCAATCAAACAAAACCTTTACATGACTCTCTGAGCTTGGATGAGATATCAGTTATTGAAGAATCTTCATCAGATAGTGATGGAGAAGTGGAGCATTAATTTTAAAAAATCAGAAGAAAGCGGATTCGGGATTTAAATTCTAGAAAAATGGTAAATAGCAATGAATATTCGACCAACAAAAAAATTCTATCCAAGTAAAATGGCGGTGATTAGGACCAACCTTCAAATCAACTAAACAAAGATCAAATGTATCCAATTAAACTTTTGGATGAAATCGTGACAGCAATGATATACTAGATGCTTGGTCTAAAAAGCACTCCAAATACAACTAACCATCATAATATGAAGTAAGGCCTCAGTAAGTTATAGAACTTAAGAATATAGGCTTAAACTCTCAACTTGGAAAGAAGGTTATTGGTTGAGCAACTACTAATGAGTAAGAATAGATCAAAGAATGAACTAGAACGATCGGGTTTATCAGTTAATGACTAACTCATTCATATGGATCGGAAGAGTTAAGAATAACATTTTACTGAAATTTTCAATAACAAGATAACGAAATATTTTGAAGAAAATAGAAAATTTATGAACATAAAAGATAAGACAGTTTGTTTCAAAGACAAACCATCATTTATGATCAAATCGAATCAACCCAAAATCAAATTAAAACTAGAACCATCAAGACAAAAAATGTCTTAAATCACCATGCATTCGCTGCAAGAGTAGTACCGAGCAATATAGGGAACAACAGACAAAAAATAGCAATGGGATATGTGCCTGAGTAGTCAATTTGACAAACTTCGAAGGGATGTGGCCAAAAATCAATTTGCAGCTCAGAACTAGAAGCCTAAGAAAATAAGTCGAGATAAAGATAAATGCAAGACCATTTTAGAGATGATTGATGAAGAATAGGTGCCGTGACTCTAAATATCGATTTATGATGATTATTGGATTGCTTAATAATAATTGACCTATGAAAATCACAAATCATTTCCATAACAGAGATCTCAACTGATTGTAGCTTACTTTTCGCTCTCCCATTCCTCTCTTTGGATACATCACCTTATTTGACTAATCTTGAGCATGTGCCACATAGCTCTGAGTAAAGGCTGAGCGCATATTTTTATCTTCTCGGTAGCAATCGAGTTGAGATGACTAATAGTTTGCAATTTATCTACTCCTGCTTCTGTTAAGATAAGGGGAATTAATGGGCCTTTTTTCGTGATGAGTTTTGACATATTTGTTGTACTTTTCTTAAATTTTATTGGTTAAATCTTTTGAGATTCTAGAGTATCTAAACTAATTATTAGCTTTTGATATTTATCGCAGAGGGTATTGTCTTTCTTTCTAATAGTTATAGTATTTTTGCTAATAATTTTAATGCTTATAGGCTGGGTAGGCTGAAGCCAATTTTTGTTGTTAGTATGAGGGTTTCTTACAGTTTGTCTAATTTAGATTATTTTTGTCCTTTATTTCCACTTTTTGCTCATTAAATATTTTAATTTCAGGTCGTTATTGCATATCCTTATAGTCTAAACTTACTTTACTGACTTGCTCATGGACTGGCCAGTCTTTACCTTCAGAAATGACTTCTTGATTGGACTTCAAGTTTATCCTTGAAACGGGAGGCTTTTTGGGTTTTACCTTCTCTTATTTAGGTTTATCTGTCTTAGATTGACTAATTCTGCTGGTTGAAAATTTCATTAGTTCCTCATCTAACTTAGCCACACTGAGCTCATCGTCGTCCTATCTTTGGGTTTCTTTCTGATTTTCTCGTTGGCTTGTGTTGGACTCATTTTTTTTGACTTGGGAGTTGTATCTTTTATCTAAGCTTTTTTCCAAAAAGTTCACATCCAAATAATCCTCTTCTACATTTTCTGTATTTTAGACTTTGTCTGTGATGGAGATGTTGTTTTTCATCGGTTTCACAGGCGGAAGCGTGGCTGAATGTTATTTTACTTTGTCCTTGACAATAGACGGTTGTTTTTCTTCTTCAGATACTGCATTTGATGAAACTTTGTATTTGTGATATTGGCTTGATACTCTTGAGACTCTTACTTTGACACTGCTTTTCTCTTTATCATTAATGAAAGAATCATATTTTTTCCTGATGTAGCTTTCAAGATCATCGCTATCGAGCCGATCCAAGGCTGATGAATTTCTATCTTCCCTCACAATCTATTCTCTAGACACGATGCTATCTCTCTTAATTATATCAAATTTGGACTCTACCGGAGTATAGCGGACATTATATGGGTTGTTTTTGTAATAATATTGTTCGTCCTCCCGATTATCATGGCCCTCGATTGAAAAACGTCGTTCCTCCTCAGATTAAACTGTTCTAGGATGATCGTGCTATCTATTTTCTTGATTTACATCAGACAAGATTATCTTTGCTTCCTAGCTGGTGATCAGCTGTTGTCCAGATTATACCAATTTTGGAGTTTACTGTTCATTTTAATTTTCATTGTATTCGACACTTTTACAGCTGTGCTCGCCATTTACATTTTCTTCAACCGAACGATCTGTTTCAATATTGGTTTCCATGGGAGCAAATGAGACCAGTTCGTTCTGTTTTAACTTACCCAAATCTGGAGCGAAGGATTAGAAATTTATAGGTATCTGAGCATTAGCAGTATTTATAGCTTCCATTTTAATTTATTTTTGCGATAATTTAGTGGTTTGAATTTAATTACTGTACTCCTCGTTGGTTGCTTTATCAGTAATGGGGGTAAATGTAGCAGAGGCTTTAATTTACTGCTCCTCGCTTACAGATAACGGTAATTATATGTCTTTTTATTATGTTTGTTCCTTGTAATTGTCATTGGCAACTTTGTCAATAATTGAATTTTTGGATGGCGAATCATTTTTTTAATAAAATTTGGCTATGTTTTATGGAGAAATTGGCTTGGGTTTAGAAAATATTTTATTTATATTTGTTGTATTGGAGGGGCAAATATTAAAATTGTTGTTGGTAATTATTTGGTGGTTTATTATTTGATGCTGAGGATTTACAATAATAATTTGGCCTTTCCCTTGTGAAGTTGATTGATTCAGCAATGGAGTAGATTACCTTCGCGCCAAAACAATGCGATGAGTGCTTGAAGCAATATTTGAGGGAGAAGTGGGAAGAGGCTGAGCATAGGTTAGGTCTGCCTTTAGTATTGATGGTTCATTATTACTTTTAACAAAATTAATTTTGGTCACAGGCTGGTAAATAAGGTTGGAATCTGTACTAACAAAAGGAAAGTTGCCAAACTTTGCACTGTCTCTGATATGAATCTGGTGGTTTTGATTAAAGCTCATTCTTACTGGTTTGTCAAAGGACCCTTGTATATTAAAATTTCCAACACTGAGGTGTTTCCTTAATTCGCGCATATTTTATGGAATACTCTGATTGGTGATTAGTTGCTGATTGGTAATGAAACAGCTTTGATTTCGAGTATATGACCGATTGATGATAAAATTTTATGCTGGAGGTTCTTAATTTATGTTTTTTTTATGAAATAAGTGAGGTTGCATGCATTTATTGAGAATTATTTGCTCCCTCCGACTGAATTATTCGATAATTGATAAAGCTTTTTTATAATCCGGATTATTGAGTCGAAACTGATCCTTTAGGTATGGAGGTAGAAAGTTATTTTGAGTCTTCTGCTCCACCATATCAAATATTTTGCGAACCCGAGAGCAGACTTGAATTGAGCTATTATCATAAGGCAAAGCATAATTTTTATTTGCAAAATTAATATTTGTGTTTTTGTTTATCCAAATTTTAGGCTTTCCCGATTCGTTAAAGCCGATCAATTCTTCATTGGGCTCCACGGGTTCAAAGTTTTCCTCGAGGGCGTGAAAAGCCCTGAAGGCAGTTGCAAGAATGGTGAGTGCTTCCTCCAAATTAAGATTGCTGACTTCTGATAGTCGAAATGGTATGTATTCTATGAGGAGGCGAACATATTAAATTTTACTGCAGATGTCCTCATTAAGGTCGAGAGCAATGTGATACACCTTAACCAAATCTTATTGGGATCTCCTCCATTCGTACCTATTTAAATCTTCAATAGAAGGAATAGTATAAAGTTTGAAGACTTAAACGGTGTCTGCAGTAATTGTGTTCCTCCATAATTAGCAGGTTTGTGTGCACTGATACTGATACCAGTCCTGCTTTCTATAGGTGCGTACAATAGTATAGTCTTAAGGTTTCCTACTGCTGTTTCCCATTTTTAAAATAATGCTACTAGTAGTTGTTTGATATAGAAAATGAATAGAAATAACATACAAGTAGAAGAAACAGAATAACAATAAATAAATGAATCTTATCGCTGTTTATTTGTTTTATCTAAATATTTTATTTTTGAAACCTATTTCAAACATTTTAAATGAAAACTTAATTCAAACCAAGACCACAGTCTAAACAATTGAAAAAAGAACTCAGACCGATCAGTCGATATGTAAACACTTAGCAAGCATTGTAAACCTTTGCTAAAGGAAAAACAGAACAGCTCAAAAAGGCTTATTAAAAAGCTATTGAACTCTACATGCGCGCTATTATGTATGACCCCAATCTCTTTCAGGCTTTCTGCAATATGGGCAGCTGCTACCGAGCCTTAGGTCAATATATCGAAGCCAAAAACCAATACAAGCGTGCAATTGAAATAAAAAATGATGACGCAATTAGTCATTACAACCTCGCTAATATTGAAAGGGTGATCGGTAATTACTAAGAATCGATCAAGCACTACGAATTTGTAATAAATCTTAAGGAATCGAAGGGCGTAAATATTGGCAATTTATATCTGGACTCTTTGGTTAACATAGGAATATGTTACAAAAATATCTAACTCTTAGAAAAGGCTATTGAATATTACTAAAGGGCTCGCAAAGTGGATCCAAATGACCAAGTAGTCCTATATAATCATGCGATGTGTATCATGTCAACTCTGCAGACCATTAAAGCCGATATCTTCCAGTAAGTGGTGAAAGAAAAAGGAACCAAGGCATTAACTTTATTCAATCAGTTGCTTGCGGTTAATTCTAGTGATCAAATGGCGCAGCTTCAGCTCATCCGTCTTTCTCGTCTTATGGACAAAACCACCTAAAATATAACTAAAGCTGTATAGAAACTAAAATTATTACTGGCCATTCCAAATTGCAGCATTACAAACGAGATAAATGAGTAGTTGGGCTATTGTTTACAGTTTTTACAAGAATATGAAGCTAGTGCAATTCACTACAAAAAATCAATACCAAAAATGAGTGAGAGAAGGAAAAGTCAAAACTTAGATGTCAATGTTTACGATCAGTCCAACTCTATTGAACAGGATAGTATGACAGATAAACAAGTTATCACCGAAGAATAAGGTTTTAAACTATTAGAATCAGGTTAGGTTTAACTCTTAAAAAAGAAAATTACGCTCATTGATGATAGCAAATTATACAAACATATCTTATAAATGGCGCTGTATCTGGAACTATCTGGTGAATCAGATCTCAACTTTAATAGTGCCATCGATATTTACACCAAATACTTCTTTTAAAATAGCACTGAAATTGCCTTTACTAAAATCAGCTGTGAAGCACACAGAGTAATAGGTAATTTGCTGTCAACGCAAGGGAAATACAAATAGTCCATCAAACATTTCGAGTACATATCAAATTCTCTGAAGAATAAAGAAGAGAAAGTGAAAGTTTGCTCTTCTTTGGCCAGTGATTACGAGGCTCTCGGCCATAACGATAAAGCTTTAGAACAATATAAGCTCGCCTTGTAATCAGAGCCCAATAGTTATGAAATGGTTTACAATGTCGGATGCATTCTATATTAAGGGGGAAAGCCCGAAGAAAGTATGCAATATTTCTAAAAATTCTTAGACCTAATTCAAAAGCAGCCATCAGTGGACTTAAAAACTAAGAATTTATATATGGCAGATTGCCTCGTGACAATGGCATCGTGCACGAAAGGAGAGAAAGAGTATGAGTTGCATTAAAAGGCAGCAAGTGCTATTAAATAACTTGAATAGGGGGCGTTTGAAATGCAATTTGATAATGTTAAAGTACTGAATTTTTACTTGCGATGGATTGATCTGTTGTAATAAAAAATAAGTTGTGCTGACAAAAAATCAGAGTAATATGTCATGGCAAAGGAAAAACTACTCGACGCCTACGTGACAGTTGTGTAAAACTAGAACTGTCCAGATCGTGATGCCATCCTCAACAACTGTGCCACCTTATATTATCAGGAAAAGCTATATATTAACGCTCTAGCAAATTATAATCAAGTGAATTCCAACTCACTGTCCTACAATAACTTAGCCCTTACCTATCTTCATCTGTTCGAGCACTACATGGCTTTGCAATATATATACAGGGCTATTAAACAAGATCCAGATGATAACATAGTTAAATTCAATTTTGAAGTCATCAGTTGGATATATGGCATTTAGAATCAAAGTAGAATCTTTGATAAGTTTCACAGTTTGGAAGAGGAAAATTTGATGTACAGATTGGAGTATGGAATGACACTAATTGACAAAATAACCTCTAAATTATATGAATCTCCTTAAACTGTTGACTCATCCTAAATTGATAAAATTCTCAGTTAGATTCTCTAAGGAGATAGTCTTCTTTCTTTGTGCTCTGAGACCTAAAAGATACGATTAAAGTGGATCGTCTAAAAACTAAAAGAGCCAACAAAGTTATCAATGACGACTGAAACCATCAGCATATAAATGATCAATATGTGTCTAAAAAGAAGCACCAACATTGAAACAGATTTTAGGGAGCTTGTTGAGATTCTAAAATCAATGAATGAAGCATCTATTTAGGCAGTTTCATCCTTATTTTATTTGTGGATTCTTACCAATAAGGAGAAGAGCACCACCATTATAGAAATCATCAGTTCAAATTATACAGTGAAGAAAGATACTGTGATTTTGGATTTGGATCGAAGAGTGACCGTTACTCCTGAAGAACTGGAAAAGGAACTATCACTATCATCGGTCAACGACCTTATAGCTGATTTGTGCAGTTGCTAATGCTAGTTAGAAAGTAAACTTGTTATTCTAACCTCAATTATTGACAAATTATACTACCACTCTAATTTTAGAAAGCCCATGGAACTAGAGTATCATATCCCGAGACATAATGAGCTTGCAGAGTGCAACAACACCTTAAGTAAGCTGGCCTTCATTCTTTTCAATGTGTTGCAAATGCCTGCTAAAATTTCTCCTAAAGGTAAAAATCTTTCAAAAATAAAATAATCAGTCATTTCAACCATGCTCAAGTAATTCTATGATAAATTGGCGAAGGAGTCTTCCAAAACAATAAAATTCAATGCCAATTTCGTGCCTCTTACAATCTATACTTACTTTCAAACAAAGAAAGACTGTTTAATGTTTTTGAAACAGCTTCAAAAGGAAAGTAGCAACAAAAGAGCTTTGGAAGTCAACCAACATTGTGAAGAAATTATGGTGATAGTCAGCGGAATAGTAAGGGTGCGTTGCCAATGGAATTAGGATAACTTGTTTGATAATATTTTAAGACAGCTTATAGAAAATCCCCTCGAACCTGAAATTCAGGCCTTAATGTATCTTTAATCGGAGATATAAATCCTCAAGAAATCGAGTGAGCTGGTAAAGCAGGCACTTGAGTCAAATGAACTTTTCAAATAGTGATAAATTAGGATATATTCTTATACTAATATCATTTTAATTGCGGTTCGTTGTGGTTTAGTTACTTATTTCGACGGCTAATGAGGCTTTATATCTCCATCTTCATTTTGCGGGCAGTGCACAACTGCTGCTTTTCGTTTTTGGCTTTGCTCAGCATGGTCGATTTGCTTTTGCTGGCTGAATATAGCTAAAAATTGGAACATTTTTGGCTGCTGTTCTCTTTGTATTTCTCAGTCATCAGTCTCTCTTTTCCTTTTTTCTCCATGCTTGATTTATATTTATCGCCTTAGTAGCTATTGTTTTCCTTGAGGGGAGTTCTGACTGTATCTATCGTATTTTTTGGTTATTTCTTTCGAGCAGTCTCATAGATATTCCTCGGAATGTTTACATTAACAGTCTTTTTCCCTCTCTCTGTTGTCTCATCATTGCCTGCGCTCTTCATCTGCTAAATTTTTGATAAAATTCTGTCTATTTTGACGAGAGGAGAGTTCTCGCCCACCTACTCAACATAACCTCTCATCTTTCTGCCGAGTGCCGTCCCTGGAGACGTATGCTTTGAGTGTATTGAAGTTTGTTTCCACTACCTACAGCTAGTCTTTTGTCTTTGCTTATGTCGTTCGGTCAAACAATCCTAAGAAGTATCGAGCTAAATTGAATTTTTAACTTCAGTAAAGCAGTTATCATATTTAACAGGTGGCTAATACTTGAAGATCTATTAATCGAGGGGAAGCTCCCTGAAAATATTGCAATTATCAATCAAGTCAGGCAGAAAATGCACAAATGCCTACTCCTTTTCATTTTTAAGTCTGCTCATGAATTCGTTACTATTTTCAAAAGAAACATTGGTTGCATCTAGCATGGAGTCGTCATGAAGACGAATCTTAAATGCCTTTGTAAATTTAGATGATAGCGTTATTGGTTCAATTGTTGATATTTTTTTTTCACGAAGGACTATCTTTTTAGATTTACCAATACGTGCAGTTAATAAATGATTCTAGCACCCTGCATCTGACTAAATCATCTTTGTCATTTACAGTTTGCTTTTTTAACTAAAATTGACTGACTTATTGTTATAGTATGACCTTGGTGTTTTGGCTACTTCATGATTGACTGTAGGCACAAATGATTTCTCAATAATGAGTCTAACTCTCAGATCCTTCAATTCTTTTAACCCTTTCATTGCCTTTGCGAGTCCATTTTTATATAGTCTCTCAAGGGTCATTTCAAGAATTTGATTACGCATTTTTTAACTTTAGTATTTTTCAATAAATCTAAAAAATTATCGATATCTCTTTAGTTTCATAGCTGTCATACATTTCATGATCCTTTAGAGGCCCTTTTTCAATAAATACGATTGCTTTATTGAGCAAAAAAATGCAATGCAGACTTATTTTTACTGCCGAATCTGAATTTTAGTCTTTAAAGTGCTGCAAGTATCATCCAGTATTGTAATTGCCATACCTATTCGTTAATTTAGATCGATAATTTTTGTATCTTTAGGTTATTTTGCCGGGATTGACTCATTGGAAGTATTCTCCTCCCTCGAATCTTATCCAGTCATCGAAGTCACTTTACTTTCATTATTTTTTGTGAACTGTTCCAATTTGCAAAAGACGAAGTAGAATGCCTTTTTTATCTTTACATTCAACAGGTGACCAATTTTAAGAAGAGGAGTCCACTTTTTATCGTTAGCATGAATAGTTGGTTTTTGTTTCATTGCAACAACATTATCAGTCGAAGATGATCTCGGGCAAAAAGATAAAAAGGGAGAAATGGAGTTTTTGGAGGTGAGAGAGGAGGAGCGGAAGTTGTTGGAGCAGTTGGGCAGGAGGGAAAGCAGCAAATTGTTTGTACTCATGTTGCAGTTTGCTTGATATTTCAATTTAATACTAAAATTTATGGCAAAATCGATTCATTAAATACCAAACAGAAAATAAACTGTTTGATTATTTTAGTTTCACTTTTTAATTATTTATGCTACTTTTGCCAGCAGAAACTACTGCGTTAGTTAGTAAACGGCCAAATCTGAAATTATTTGGCGGTTAACTGCGGCCATCAGTTGGGGGCAGTTTGGAAGAGTTATTATACTTTTATCATAATAAACTATGGATATAAGCTATTGAGATAAATTACTTTCAATCTTACTTTTTTACTTGATATAATAGAATCGATGAAAGCAAATAGAGTTCATTAACTCTCTCTCACCTACGAAGAGTATAAACAAATGGGCAAAGCTATCACCAACTCTCAAATTGGAAACTACGTAGTTTATGAAGTAATAGGCATCGGCAATTTTGGAGCTGTTTATAAAGGAATGAATGATTTGACAAAACGTGTTGTCGCCATAAAGGTTCTAGATTTGCTCGCCATTGAATTTTAATCAAACGAAAAGGTTAAAGCAATCAGAAAAAGATTGTGCCAATCATAATCAAAGCTGATGATGATGTGCGATAGTAACAATTTGGTGAAATGCTTTGACGTTTATGAGAATAAGGAGCTGAAGATCATGGTTATTTAATACTGCAATGGAGGGACTCTGCAGGAGTAAATTGATAGCAAAGGCAAAATACCTGAATACGAAGCAATTCTTATTCTTAAGCAGATCATTAACGGATTGGCTGTATTTTGATTAATACGTAGGAACTTCACAGTCACAAAATAGTACATAGAGACCTCAAACCCTAAAATATTTTATCGCATAATGGAGTTTATAAAATTGCCGATTTTGGGTTTTCAAAGGAAATCGACGAATAAACAGAAGTGAAAATGACTACTTTGGGTACTATGATCACAATGGCACCGTAGGTCTTGGGAAAATAACCTTATGGGCTCAAAGTAACTAATCTCTAAGACAGGCAGACATATGGTCTTTAGGAATTATATTTTTCCAAATGATCTTCGGTAAAATTCCATACAACTCAACTCGAGCTAGCCAAATGTACAAATAGATAAAATCAAAAAAAATATTAGTGACAGAAGCTTTGACTTTCAACGGCTACACAGCTTCAAAGGATGTAACTTAATTTTTGAAATAAGTCTTGGTCATTGACAGCCACAAAAGACTGAACTGGTTCCAGCTCATCTAACATCCTCTGTTTAAAAAGAGTGAAAGTCAATTGAGCAATGAGTTTCGAGTCGATTTCAATTTAAAAGGTCCAAAATAGGCCGACAAATATGAGGATGAATTCAACGCTGTAGCGGTTGAATAACTGCTTTTATCAAAATTGGAATCATAAACAGTTGCGAAAGGATGTCAAAAATTGGTCTCTCTTTCCGTCTACGAGGCCAATCTTAAAAAGAAAGAGTTAAAAACAAATGACGACAAGCTCTATAATTGGATAAAGATTACTCATTTATAATGTTTAAAAACTGAACTCATCTATCAGTACATAGTAACAATAATTTAAAACAAAAATCTGCTTGATTTCACCGAAAGAGATACAGTCTAATATCTCTACCTTTTAACTACTCGATGTATGAACAACATCAGCGTTATTAATGATCGATGCCTGAAATAAAAAAACGAATATCTTCTGCAAAATCTTTACAATACCGTCAAGGAACTGTATGAAAAGATTCAATTAACTTGGAAAAAATATTCAAAGCGCCTTACCGAAATGGAAGATTAGGCTTTCAATATTTTTAAAGATAGGCTACAGAAAATCTTCACGACTGAAGCTATTAATAGAAAAGATCGTTTTTTAGTGGGTATCTAAACCTCTGAATATTCTAAATAGGAGCAAATAAATTATACTGACTATTACTATGCATAGAATATTCGAGAACACTTAAAGTTTGGTAATGCGATTGAGATGAAAGTGAAGAAATATTTGGCTCACTACAAGGAATTAATGGCCATCAAACTTTAAGATCTAAAGAATACAACTTTTATATAATGCGTTGAAAAGATAATTAGATGAAATGATGGTGCGATTACTGAAATTAATATGAATATAATTATATAGGGTGGGGTTGGGGTTGGGGTTGGGGTTGGGGTTGG
>Ga0302188_10000700_pt1 | contig 27652 bp, 11 predicted proteins | sample II_Bog_E2_1_FD_198783 | JGI IMG/M metagenome (GOLD analysis project Ga0302188, IMG submission 198783) | Peat permafrost microbial communities from Stordalen Mire near Abisko, Sweden - II_Bog_E2_1 | ecosystem: Environmental > Terrestrial > Soil > Wetlands > Peat | place: Sweden: Abisko...
CCAACCCCCAACCCCAACCCCTAAAATTATACAATGATGAATAAAGAATTAATAAATGTCCTATCATTACTATAACTCACTGTTGTCAGATGTCCAAGGGCGAAAAGAGTTTGTATCATTAGGGGTTACTAATAGTGTCCTTTTTTGCTTTTTTAAACTATGCCTTCTAAAGTTTAGGTGATTTTATGAACGTCTAGGAAGATTTAAAGGAGTTGAAAATGATCTTATAGGAAAAATTGATTGAGACTAAAGATATTCAGGAAATCTGGCAAAGGAAATAGTTATCTTTGATTAATGAGAGTTGTTTGAATCAAGTTTTGCTTTAATCTTTCCTAGATACATATTTGTATTCACTTTTTATCTCTTTCCTGTTGAAGTTTTCATGTAAACTTCTCTTCTATTCAAACTTTCCCTTAATTCCTTATCTGTAGGAACATTGGCTCTCAGTTCGATAACATTTGCCTTTTTGTGATTCCTCATCTCTCCTTCAGTGCAAATTTACCTCTCCGAGTAATATTATCTTTCTATACTGTGTTACGCCTATTTTTTCTGGATATATTTTTTCTTTAAAAAACCAATTTTGTTATTATGCTTGGTTTTCAGGATTTTTTGTTGCTTGTACGCAAGGTAAGAACTCATTCGGTTAGTTCCATTTTTCGATGGTTATTATTAGTGTTGTATTGGAGAAGATATTTTAGGAGCAACTAAATTTTAAAATTAAAGATTTTCTAGGATGTTAACGATCTTTGATTGTTTCATGCGATCAGAAAGTTGTAGCTTCTTTATTTTACGGCTTGCCAACCCTTCTCCTTTTAAAATTCGTAAATTGTCAAGGGGAATTTAGAAATTGAGTATTTTTGGCGATTATCCCTGCTTCTGATATTTTTTTAAAGACAGCATCAATTAATATATTATAGAATTCATAAAACAATCATAAATCCAATTTAATGATTTAACTTTGAATATTTACGTAGCAATTAAAGAATCGATATAATGCAATAAGAGCCAATTGTTTTAGAAACTGTAATCAAATTCAATTATTCACAATATTATAAGCCCACTATCATCGTTTATTAAAATACTGACTCATGTACCCTCGATTTGTAAGTTGAATGCCCCGTTTTTTAAGCTTATGTCTACTATTTTAACTAAATTTGCTTGCATGAGGAAGCTTAGAGTGATAATCAATCTCACTTTCATCACTTTCAATATACCCCATCTCCTTAATCAGAGAATTTTGATTATTCTCCTCTGACATTTACACAATCTTATTCAATCCATTCCGCATCATCATTTAATTTCCTTTATTATCTCTTGAATTTTTACCCTATCTTTTCCTATCATTCACATTAAAAAAATTAAAGGGGTTTTACAAAGTTGATGAGGATTTATGCACTGACTTGGGAAGAGATAGCATACCAATTTTACTTTAATTTTATTTTTTAATTAATTCAAAGGGAATTATATTGTGTTTATTTTTTGCTGTCATAGACTTTTTATTATTGCGCATGTATTCGTTAAAACTAAATTTTTTCTTATTTTTTGATGAGGATTTGGAAGATTGAATTTTACAAACATCCTACTTTAGATCTAAATAAGGCGCATAATAATGTGATTATGATTGCATATTTTGGTTAAATTAATTTGCGAATTGATTAGGATTAACAGTTTTATAATGACTTTGTGGAACTTTGATATTGAGCGTCACTGGAAAAGGAGCTTGATAAATTTATAAACGATTCGGTAATGATTAGCTTCGATCAAACGTAGTGAAGGGACGGCTTGAAACAATTGATCTTTTTATTAACGAAGCATTTGAAATTTGCCTATTTGATAAAAATTCATTTCTCTTTATATTGTTATTGATATGAATGGGATATCGATTCAAATTTGGGATACTACAAGAATTGTTTTGATCTTTCCAAGTAAATTTAGGAATATTATTTATTTTTTGAATTTAGTAGGCATTTGTTGTTTCTGTTCTTTAAGGATTAGCACTGTAATCATTCACATAATTTTTGTGTGAATATAACTAATTGTGAGATATTTGTAATGGTTATAGGGATTATTCTTGTGGTTTATTTCTTTTTATTTTAATTGTGGAATTATATTAATTAGAAATATTTGGACTATAAGTATGATTTGAAATGGTAAATTAATTTTTTAATTTTAAAGGGAAAATATTTTGAACGAAAAAAGAATGCTATAGAGGCATACTTAGAAAATTATTTTGTTTACTGTCTGTATTTTAGGGTATTTGAGTTTTTTATGGTTTATAAGGAGAGTTTTATCGATCAAATGAACTTTTAAGATAAATGTATTCCTGAATTTAAGGACAGTTTAAATTCAGCTTTTAGGGCTAATAAGCCTTATTTCCGTTGATCTCTGTTGTATTTTTGTTTTAATGAGCATCTTTTGGGATACATATCATCACCGTCGAATCATTAAGCTTTGCGGCTTCATTTGAATTACGGTTTTTTGATTCCTATTATTGTCCGAAAGAGAAAAGAAGTTTTTTGACATCCTACAGATCAGAAACTCTTTTTATTTTTGAATGAGGACAGCAATGCTTATTTTTTTCAATTTTATTGCTGACTAACTCCATGACTTAATTCAATTTATACTTTATTTCAATCAAATCCTCTTTAGTTTGACACATCTCTCTAGATTATTTCGATTTATTGCTTCTTTCAGTGCTTCTTCTTTTTGAAACATTTTTATTGAATGATAAAAACTCATTGCTTTTAGGTGTGGACTTATGATCGATCATTTCAACAAGTTTTTTAAGTGTATTATGATTAGTTGTGATTTGATTAGAAAGATTATCTTAATTCTCAGAAATTTAATGAACCTTAAAATTCAATTCATCGGCTTGATAATCACTTGAGGAAGATTCATAATTGAAATATAGAGGGGTTCGCTTTTGTTCATGTTCTAAGTTTTTATACTAAGGCTTATTTTTTATATGACTATTGCTGTAACCTGTGTGGATCATGCCTGTTTGATAACTTTCATAGTTTTAACTCATTAAACAAGAAATAAAAATTTAAATTTAATTTGAATAGCCATGAATAGCAAAATCAGAGAATTAAGTTATTTTTGCTACTTATTTTTTTTGAATAATCAAAACAAACTGATGCATGATCTTATCGCATTTTAAGGAAATTAATTAGTCCTAGTGTGGATATATGATTTAATTATTATTATTTTTCAAGAATCTTCCATATACTGTCAAAGAATTATTTTCATATAATAATTGATCAAACAAAATAAACAAAATATAATTCGATTGAGGTCAATAACAAAAAGAAATTATTAGTTTTTTTATCAAAATTTTCTATCAAAATTAATGATCGTTTGCTAATTGATTTAGACAAAAAAACCTCAATATTTTGTCCTCATGGAGAATTGCATTCGATAAACTTATATTAGATTAATAGCTAATGATTCAGGGCGTGACTAAAAGCAAGGATATGCAACAATCTAGCTGAAATTAGCTTTATCAGCTAAAAATAGAAGGAATATGAAAAAAGAATATTAATTTGAAGTTTAATGAATTCTATAATAAATAAATATCGAAAACTAATGAAATTATTATAACGCAGTTCTAAACTGTCCGAACTATAAGCCAGATTGAACAAGTATCCCTATTTGAGTCGTAATAATCTTCCAGGCTATCCTGATAGCATTGTTTTTCAATTTCTAAATAAAACCAAAAGTAAAGATAATCTTAATTTAGAGTATCCAGAGAAGAAGTCCAATCCTAATTTGTATCACTGGTACATCCTCATGAGGCAATTCGCTCCTTTCACTATCAGCAAGTGGATCGAAGATAAAATATATTACGACGAGGATGATCATCTCATTGACTTTTTTATCTAACTATATTCAAATTAAGATGAAAAGAGAACTCCCTTTAAGGTTATATCTACATCTAACACTCATCCCCATCATAACATATCTGCAAAGGTTTTACATAAAAATTTGGTGAATATCGAATACATAATCTCCATAAACTTCAAGTAAAGAAATGAAAGTAAATTATAGATTCTGAATAGAATTCTCCATCCTTATGAGTAAGTTATGTTATAATCTAGTGTAGAAGTGTCAGAAATAAACTAAACTGGCCAAATAAATATTAACTGTAAGTCATAATCTTCTAAACATCAGGAAATAGCTAATTTGGTAACAAAGACTATATAATATGAGTATTTGCAATTGAAAAGACAAAAGAGACGCATCAAAACCATACACAAACATAGATTTTGATTGCAATGATATTGCCTTAATAACTTCATTTTTTACAAATATTTAAAATAGAAGAATAAATATTATGCTTTATACTTTTGAAACAAAAATGACACCTTAGTATTTATTATATTTATACATCATAAATATCATACAGCAGATTATTAACATTATTTGAATACTTTCTAGATATTTAAATCGTTTTATTTCAATAATGATAGCTAATTGATGGATAAATAAAGATAAATCATAAGGTGACGTTGACAGAGAGTGACCTATCACTATCATTCATTGGAATATAATAGTCATAGTTTAGCTCAAGCTGCTCGCTTAGACTGTTGGCCAATTATTAATCACGGTTAGCTTGGTGCCTCTATTATTAGATTAAAAAATGTTATTGTCTCCCTATTTTCACGCTGATATCACAATCCTTCTCTTTATTTGGAAATATTTTTTCAGATGAGTTGTCTCCATATTTTTTCTATTCGTAAATATCAATAGAGTTTACAGTTTTAAATTTATTTGAAAGAACTATTTTCTGACCATTTAAAATGCTCTCTAATTTGTTTTTCTAAAGAATTTGAGGAGAGTTTTCAAATATTTTTGGTGCATTGTCATAGCTATATTATTTAAGATGCTAACTTTTTACTAACTCAATACTCTTTGGTATGATGCCTTCTTCTTTGCTGAAGTAACTTTGACTGCTTTACAAATGTTTGGAATTAAGTTTTTGATCAAATTCCATTCTGAGGGCGTTGATTGGCGTTTTTCTTTCTTCTCTCAACTCTGAGTCATTTTTATAGTTTGAGCTATTTTGCAGAATATTCTGCTGATATTTTTACTGTTTTGCTTAACTACTTTAATCGGAAAGACTGACTTCCGGTTTTTGTTTAACTTTATTCATCTTTAGTATTTTATGCTTCTGTGGAGTTTACTCGTTTGTAAAGATCTCTAAGAAGGGGTTTTTAGAATTTATGTTTTTTATAATTTTTTTAACAGGCTCATCATTGCTTTCATCTCGATAAATGTGTGGAAAATGCTTATCTTTAAATTTTTTAGTATTAAATTTGGCATCATTGCTGTTATATCTTCTATATTTTGTTGGAGGACTGACATATGAAAACTTGATGTTCATTGGACTTGAACTTTTGGGCAATGCTAATTCATTTGGGTATTTGAAGTGTATTTTATTTTCAAAACGGTTATTATAAGCAAATGTTAATCGTTCATTTTTGATATTATCATTATAGTCTCGCGTAAGGTATAAGTTTTGAGTAGTATTATGAAATTGCAAAATAGGTTGACTTAAACAGTTACTAAGTTTTCTGAATAAAAGTGAGTATACGATATATTCTATGGACTCTTGCAGCGGCAAGTTGGGCAGTTATGTATGTGAAGGTTAGTCTGCTTATGCTCGTAAGTATCAAAAGTGGCTTATGACTTTAAAAAATTTCTCATTATAAATAATGAGTTTAATAAAGTTATTGATATTTGATTTTGTAGTATAGATTTCAACAAACTTTGGCTCATACCTTAAAACAATTTGAATTATTAAGATAAGATAAAGGATCAAACTCTCACTTTAATTTTTGATTATTCCTGGCAATCGAAGCCTTTGAATATGGAAGAGGAGGCTAGCCCCCTTTTAGTGGATGCTGATTTTTTGGTTCATATTTTGAAGTAGCAGATTGCTATGATTTTTGACTTACAATCTTTTCAATGTAAGATATTCCATTCTACTAGTCTTCCTCCAAAGTAAAAGATGTGGTGTCTTCTTCTGGGAAGTCCATTAATATTACACTTTGATACTTAACAGGTTTAGTCTATTTAGTCTCATTCTTAGTCTCTTTCTTCCTTTGAGCAAATCTGTTTTATATTTATTTTATTTAGTTGGATACTTAACTTAAAGACTTCTTACGCTCTTTCTTCTATTGACCCTATTTTTCAGATTTCAATGCAACTTCATTTTTTTTAATCTTTGATTTTTAATTTTCCTCACTTGAGATAATCTAGCTTGAATTTTCGTCATCGCAATCCATCGCCAGCTAAATTTTAATTGTCTCTTGAAACTTTTTGTTGTGATTTATCACGCTCATTTTAAATAGATTCTGCCTATCCTATTCACTTCCAAATATGAAATCTATCTCTGTTATCATTGTATTGACTATACTAACTGCTTTGGTGGCATAGAGCAGATCGGCAGTAGAATTTGTACCTGTTTACTCTGGTCTCATTAAGCACGGGGCAAAACAAATGGCTACGTTGTTTAATGACATTTTATTAAAATGTTCTCTAGCAATCACATCTTTTTTAAGAAAATCAATTAGAAAAATTAAGGTCAATCTATTTAATTTAGGAAATGTTGCTGCAATGTCCTTGATAAACAGTTTTTTATTGGTTACTCCTTGGTCATGCATTAGCAAAGGAAAAGATTTAAAGGGAATTATAGGTTATTTTAGGTTATGGAAGAATTTTTTTATGAGAACTGCAATTAAAAAAGGATTTTCGATGCTTTATAAATATTCATAGTTTCTTTTACTAAGTTCAGTGAGAGTTTCAGACTATTCGTCAATAGACACACATTTTCTAAAAATGCCCTATTTATTGAGTTCTTCAGGTTTATTGTGAAAGTAGGAAATCAGTAGTTGCAAGATGATTGGAATACCCAACTATCCAAGCTAGTAATTTTACAGTTTATACACTTACTTTTTTATTAATGATTGTATGGTTAACTAAAATTACTGTCTGTCATTTAATTGAGAATCAGTCATATTTTGACCAATTAAATTTACACGGTAAGTAGGCAGCGAAGGCTTCTTCTTATATTCAGGAGGAAATTATTCACTGAACATTTCAGGAACAAAACTGGCAAATTAGCGAGGTTTAATATTCAATATTTTGCATAAATCTGTGCAAGTTTAAATCGTTAAGTAATGTTTGCCAAAATATTTTTGAATGACGCCTCCTAATCGTATAAAGTTGACTGCCTTGATGTAAAAATAGGGTTTAACAAGAATGAATTGATCCATTTTGTCGATTATTCTGAGGGGAAGAAGCATAAAAATATTTTTGAACTCTAAAAAATAGTCTGACGATGGTGTTTTGTGGTTGAAATAGACAAAAACAAATCTTTCTTTGGGTCTATATAAAACAAATAGTACTAAATGTGAAACAACTTAATAAAGTTAAGCGTGAGTTTTGTTCTCTCCTTGGCCGGAATGGGCTGTTGACAGCCATAAAAAAAATATATGGTTTGATTTTCCCGTGATATAAATCTTTCCAACATAGACTCATCCATAATCTGGTCTTTATCCATATATTTAGCTTTCTCAACATATTGCTAATACTCCACTTCAGCCTTATCCACATGAGCTTTGAAATGACTGTCAGAATCATACTAACTCTGTAACGATTTGTCTTAAAATTTATGCATGCGTCCTTTATGGATTTATCTTATGATAATAATTATAAGGAGTGATCTTGAAATAAGCATAAGAAAATTATAGAATCACTCCTACCGTTTAATCTTTTTTATAGGAGCCGGGTCCATTTCTTAAAAATCACTAGTGAACATAGAAAATTATCTGCGCAGTTTATTTTTCTATCCAAAAACTGTTATTAAAGCTGATTGAATTGGAGTCATACTCTATCGAATGTCACTTATTGCTAGTTAGAATTTTTACTATTGTTACTTGAGCTCCTCTTTAGTCTTTTTTAGTCGTTGAATATGAGTCTTTGCTTATCTACGTTTATTGACCAATTCCGATTTTCTCTTATTAATATTATCAATTTGGTCTTGACTCAAATGAATTCGAGAATAAATTTCCCGAGTCCACTTTTAAGAATAATCAATCAGTTTTTCTTCCGTATTATTTTATTAAAATATGTCACATTCGTAGACAGCAGCTCTCATGAAATATCGATGCATAGCAGGAAACATAAAATTAACAATCTGCTTAAAATTATAATCGAGGTTTGCTTGTCTTTCCTTGGCATTTGCTCCAATTCGATTCTGAATTGTCTAATAACTACCTGTATGAGGTCCAGCAGTAGATTAATTTTATCCAAATCAATGTCTTCCTATTTGGATGCAACCTCCAGTTCTGTAAATATTGGTCCATGCTAATTCAAATTCTGGGTTAGGAGATAAGGACATTGTTTGAAATGCGATTGGCGTCCAATAGCTTGTCCTTGCATTTCGAAATTTCATTTTAGGTGGCTTCTATTTCTTTCGCCAAGCCTTCAACTTCCCTTTCTAGACTTTCAAGATAAATTTTCTTTTTTTATCTCGATTTAGAACTTGCTAACTTTTTCTTTCCGTCTTTGCTTGAATTTAAAGTATAACCATCAATTGATTCCTTTCCTAAGTTTCCTTTAACAGTCATGGAGGACTCTAGTTGTAATTGAAATTCATCAAAAGAATAAGGTTATTCCATTCCGGGGATAAACATTGAAGGAGAAGGCATGTCCTGATCGCTGTCTGAATCGATAAAGCTGTGCATGCGATGGCAAATCTACTATTGTATTCTAATAATTATTGATTGAGTATAAATCTACTTACAAAAAATAATAGCCCTATTTAAAGTTTACCCTTAAAAAGATGATACTCATGAAATTGACCTGGAATGACACTTTCAAATTCATAGTATAGACCAATTTTAAAAATAATGATCAATTATTGCAGTTTATCTATTATATACAATCCTAGTTTAAATGGTAAAAATGGATATTACAATAAACAAAATCAAATAGTTATTCAGACCAACTGCTTTGAGAAAAGACATAATTAACTAAGGGTGTTTTAATTAAACAAACATATCCCTATACTTCGCATATGCCACCAGGTAATAGCATTTATAATTAAGTTAGCTCTCTAAGTAAAGATTATTATAGAATTATATAAAGATAATATTATAAGTGATATTATACCTCATATTATCATCTATTCTTCAGTTTTCATTTTTGTTAGAAATGTTCCTGTATTTGAAAATAATCAGCAGATATTGTGACTGAAGGTAATCTTCCGCTGATAAGTTTTTTGCACAATCTCACAATCAAATGATTATAAGCATTGATCTTTAATTTGTTTGATGGAATTGTCGAAAAAACTTGTCTGCTGTTTATAAACAGCATTTATTCAACTTACCCAATAGAAAGACACCCTATTTCAAAATTAGTAATTAGATATGATAGCTTTTCTTCCATTTAAATGAGCTCTATACACCCAACTAGTCTTTAGTCATTAAAATACATTCTCTTGTAACTGTTAAATAGTTTCAATTATCTAGATCCAATTATTATTGTGGCTTTTTCCATGTTTATTTGGATTGAATTGAGGCATTTCACCCACATATTCTCATTGTTTCCCCACAAAGTCATGCATTATAGAAATACTTCCTAATCAAAGAAAGTTGAGCTCTGCATTTGAGTGAGAGGGCAATATAGATTTAACCTCCAGCTTAGAATACTTTGACACTCCGATATGCTGAGATAGCAGTATCTCTTTTAAATCTTAATTACTATCTTAGCAACTATAAGATAATCTTCTGTTATTAATTATTGTCTTTGCTCATTTCTAATCAAATTACTAATCAGGAGGTTGTTGCTTCTAAGAGCTACTTTATTATGGAAGGGAGTGGATATAAGGGTGAGGGGAGTTGGCTCCTGATGATAAAGAAACAGATGATAAGTTGAATTTGTATGAGCACGGTAAAGCTTGACAATGTTCACTCCATTTTTAAGGCCAATCTAATGAGCTATATATAATAGATGATTAATTTTGACTGTATGATTCTTTTTAATTTCAATATTTAGCTTGGGCTCTATCCGATAGACTTCACAATACAGCAAAATAACTCCTCGAAGATTACGAATAGGTTCTTCTAGTGTTGGTTTGATGTCAAATGATTCCTAAATTTATTAACTATTAGTAATAATTTATAATCCAAAGGTGGGGAAGAGCAAAATATTTTGTTCCTCCAAGTATTATCTGTTCTCTTCATAGTTGATGATTTGTAATTTGGCAAGTATTTTATGGATATATTTTATTTCGATGAAGTTCTATACGATATTTTTCATGAAAAAGATGAAGACGTCCTCCGATGGCAGCAGTTAAGATAAATTTATTTTCGTGAATCCTCTCTTTAAAATCCTATTTTTATCTAAATTATATAATTTTCTTTCCAGAATGGTATGCTCAAAATGGGGCTTTTTATCAACTCTTTTAAAACTTTTATAAACATCTTATGATATGCTTATAACTTCTAAATATAGTTTGCCTTTGATACTTCGAAATTAACGATGCACCACCAATCTTCCGTACGAGAGGTACACACATGTTTATATCAATGAAGGCATATTAGAAACTTGAACTATTTCATTTAAACAACTGTCATAATCACTTTTGAACTTGCCTAAACTTACTGCGAAAGCTGACAGGTCTTAAAACTATATTTCGTTCCTCTTTTAAAGTTTAGAACCATTGATATAGCTACTCTTAGTATAATACCAGAAGAATTCGCTTTCAACTAGGTCAACTGATTTTAAAATTTTGATTAGTTGTTGCTGGCTCAATTAATAGCCTGCTCTTTCTCTGAAAAGCTACTCCATTGCCTGAAGTTCCATCATGCCAATTTTTCTTTCTACTCTCTCCTGAAGAGCCTCGTAATAAATAGTTGAATTTTAAACAGAATAGTGAATATCCTCAACTGTGGCTTCGGTGCTTACTCGTTGACTGCCGCCCATGCCGATATTAAATGTTAGTCTAGTTGAGTTATGACAAAAGGTAGAATTGGTTGAACAACTGACAAGATAGCCCTGCTTGCCGAATTTTCGTATTTTCATTGATAGGCAGGCCAATTCCTGGTTAAAAATGGTCAAAAAGGTGAGGTGCATGCTTCCGAACTCATTATCCTAGGCTGCTCCTGTAAACTTAATGTTATTTTCATCTTTATTCTTAGTATTCTTTCCTTCTCCTAAAAGAATCTCTTAGAAAGTTATTTTGCATCTCTCGAATCCAATTACTGAGATGGCATACATCTAATCAGCCAGCTGAGTATCGCTGATTCCTAAATTTTTTTTATCTTTCTATTTTATTTGGAGGTAAGCTTACTTCCTTTTTTTAATTTGCCATCTCTTAGATCCAGCCGAGTGAGTGGAACAGTTTCTATGAAGACTCATTTGTTTAGTATCAGAAATTTATTTAGTTTACTTTGCTTTTTGGGTAAACCAGCCGATACGGGATGTTTAGTGGACTGATGCTGCTAATGTTTGTGTGGGATTGATTTTAATTTTAAAACCATTGGAAAAGGTTTCCATTGTTCTTGCTTGAATTGATTGCCTAGATGTCAAAAACATGTCCACGGTCTTAAAGAGTTTTTCCTCTTTATCTTTCTTCTTGATTAAACTTCTTACAATTTTATTTTTTTAAGGCATAAGACTTGTTTGATTCATGGTTTGTTGCTGAATATGCTCATTATGAAAATTACTTAATTTTTTTGAACCTTTCACTACAGTAGTTTTTATTTAAGTATTATTCACTCCTGTGAAGCTATTAACGACTGGATGCTGGAGTTTGGACGATCTGCTAAATAAATTTTGAGAGGAATAAGATTCGCATTAGTTCAATTGTTTTTTAATTATTAAAGATATTGATTTTTACAAACCCTACTTATGATATATCTTTTATAATTCCATTTGGAAAAAAGTAAAACTTTAGTTTTTCTCTTTCATTAGAGAGCTAATTATACAACAAAAAGCTTTAACTATTGTTTCAGCAGCCATACACATTGCTTGTCCCTTTAATTTGCTATATCGTTTCATGAGACTAATAATTACAGACCTTTCCACCTTAGTTTTTTTAAATATTATCGACAATATTAGACCACATAAGCTTAAACGCCAGTGAAGTAATTCTAATCTTGGTTCGTTGCTATCAGTAATCTATTTTAATAATTCCTCAAGCTCCTTCTTGCTGATTGTTAGATCTTAAGTTAGCTCCAATTTTATTCCCCATTTTTTAACTTTTTCATAGAATCGCACAATAACAGGCATAAACTGAACTATCTGTAAATACTTATCAAAATAAATCTCCAGAGACTGAATTTTAGTTTCCTTCTTTATCGCGATATTATAGAAGCAAGAAGCAAGTATCTCGACAGTTTGCTGTTGCAATTCCTTCTCGGAGGGCATTTTGGTTCTAATGATTTGAGTGAAGATATAATAAGGGTCTGGAGCTGGTGGCAATGCTTAAAGTAAATACTAATCAATGTTCAGAATTTCTCTGAGTAGTGTGATACTAAAGCGAAGTTGTTCCTTCTAAGTCTGTGACAATTCCTCGTTTTATAACATTAATTTCCAGCATTTATCAAATATAATAGCGATAAGAATATTGTATTTAAAGTTATATCTAACCATTAGTCTAAAACTTGACCTCTTGATATTCTTATTTACTGCAACTCTAGCCTTCTTCGAATATTATAAATTTTACTTATTATTAATCTTGCACCAGCCATTTGTAATTGGCAATATTAATTTAAATGTTCCAATCGAGATTCGCAATAATATTTCTTTCTTTCTTACTTCTAGGAGTTGCTGGCGAAACCCCTGTATCTAATTGTCTTGGTAATTGCATTGCTTGCTCACCGCTTACACCTCAAATTTGTCTTCCACTCAATCAAAGTACAGGTACTGTATATCCATGCCTCACTTACTATAATGGTGCGAATTGTACGAATACAGCAGATAGCTATTACGTACAAATACTCTAATTAAGAATTTTTATAAAGAAGAAGGTCCCTTCTACAACTGGTCACTTCCAACGCCTCCACCATCTGCTCAATGCTCACTAATCAATCGTGTTAATGGTACTGCACAAACTTTAGCCACTTCTTACAATTCAATTGGTCCTTTCAGTGGCAGTCTCAACGCTACAAAATCTTTGCAATTTTCTTCGGCACAGGGAATCAAACATCTGATAATAAAGTTGACAGTGGCCATATCTGATGTCGGTCTCTATAACAGTACATCAGTGACACCTATCCCTTTTCTTTTTCTAACCATTACTGATGTCCTCAACTCTAACTCGATTATCACCTCGAGAAACACATCGTACCAAAACAAAAGTTTGGTATAAACATCATGTGGATTTGTGTATCAGTATGAATTTATTGTTGATTCAACAGGATCGCTTTTTCAACAGTTAATGCTAAATTTTTATCAACCTGGAGGATCTTTGGTTGTATGGAACTTATTGGGATTCACTGTTGAGGGCGGATGCAGTGGATTTACTGTCAGTTCCAATACAAATAACTGCAATACTTGTCTTAGTGGATTCTATCCACAATACAATGTAGATAACACTGCTGTTTATGGTTGCAATATTTGCGACTATCGGTGCAACACATGTTCTGGAGTCAGTACTTGCCTTTTGTGCTAAGCATACTCAACTTTAAACTCATCAACTGGCCTATGCGACTTTCCTAGTAATTATTTAATCTTCAATAGCAATTTTCATATCAACACAGGTAGCCCTGTAAATAGCTCAAATAATAAATTCATGAATATGGCTATAAGCCAAAGCCAAGTGATGAATATTAGTATGCAGCTAAATAACAACCAAAGCTACTTGGTTAAATTTTATTTGCTATACAGTCAAAATTATGCTAATAATCTTAATAATATTACAGTGAAGATAAATGGTCAAGCACTTTCAACTTTATCCTCCCTTGATAAATTAACCTCCACCCTCGATTCATCCGACAGCGGAGCTGCACAGTTGTTTGCTCAATAACTTAAGTTTGACCTCATGAATCAACCTGTGCTAAGTAATTTTTCACTCATTGTTATTGGCTCGTCTACGGCAAGCGAATAATTTTATATGGTGAATTTAGTTATAATACAATATCAATGCATTTAGAACTGTCTTTAATGCAGTTTCAGTTCACAGCAAACTACTGCTTGTACACAATGTAGACCTTTCTTCTCACTATCCTTGAATTGTCGCAGCTGTGCAAACGGGTACTTTTTGCGAAATTCTACGACTTGTGTAAAGTGTTACTCCAGCTGCAAGCAATGCAATGGTGCAAGTAGTTATGCCTGCATTGACTGTTTTGATCAATTTCAACTTTCAGATTTTATTTACAACCAAACTTGTATCTCCTGTCTCTATAATTTCTACAATAATTTAAGCTCTAATTGTACAAGTCAATGCCCAACTAACTATACTATAGCTATTCTAAATCAAAATAGCAACTGCACTGCTTGCATGATGTTAAATCAAAGTTAAATTTTTGCGACCACAGAGTGCAGTAACTGCTGGCTCGCTTTAGGGCTAGCAGGAGGCAAATGTACGCCTACATCACAGAGTGGGTACACGTTTTATGCAAGTGACCTTAACAATGGACAAGTTGCAAGCAACTCGTGGAGTGGAAGTGAAGCACTCGTTAGTTATAATTGCACTTAAGACTATACCAACTTATTAGGAATTGCCCAAAAGCCCAATAAAACTCAAGCAGTACCTACAACTATCTCTTATACTTTAAATGGTTTCCCAGGTCACTTAGGTTTAATTTTGGTGCTAAATCTTTTCAAAGTAGATCAATGGGCCAATATCAATAGTTCTCTATTCATTTCTATCACAATAACTTCTCCAAATCTAATGTCGATTACATATAACAACAGTTTTACCAATGCCTACGGTGCAAATATTTGCGGAGGCCAAGGCAATTAAATGATATGGACTTTGCAAGTCGTAGTTAGTGATCATTCTGCTGATCAAGTTACCGTTACTCTTTTTTCGACCGATTAAGGCATATTTGTGAGATAGCTTTAGGTTTTTTTGGGAAATTGTCTAAATTGCTAGACTATTGGTCTAAATTTTGGCCTAACAGTCTTGCCTATGTATTCAGATAATAACACTCAGACTGGTTTAGATGTTTGGGTTACTTTTAATCACCAAATAACTCTCTTAAACTCGACAAATCAAACATAAAGTTAATAAGCAGACACTTTTGCAAATTCATTCGGATTCAGTATTGATCAAAATTATATTCCAAACGTTACAATTCTCTAAAACTCGCTTTTGGATAATGGGTATATAAAATTCTTTTTGCCTATTGGGTTTTCGTATATTAATAGTACTCTATCTGCTAATACAACAGAAGGAGGGTTGGTTTACTCTCAGGATGGTAATGTGACTCGCCAGCTGATTTCTTCCAGTCAAAGCATTCCAGTCAGCAGATACGATGATGTGCAATCAGATACACGCAAATCAATGTCTCAAATGGCTGATTTCTTTCACTTCTTCACATGGTTTACACTTATTACAATGATCTTGTGCGTTATCTTGGGGGTTGGGGTTGTTTTTGAATAATTTTTGCTGATGATGCAAATTATCTATCTGCATATCTATATCACATCAGGACTGTTGCCTCCCAGTATGAAAATACCTCTCTCCAGCGCCACTAGAATGGAACACCTAAACTATTTTTCAAATATTCAATCCATATAAAATAGTCTCTTTAATGGGATTTTAGTTCCTTCCAATTATATCTTTACTCAATATAATATCGATGTATATTTTCTACGCTCAATTTATCCTGTTCTCATCATTAACGCCATTTACATTGGATGGTTCATTATATGGAAACTAGTCTATATCCTCATACCTGCGTTTAGAAATTCAACAAGTATATTTATTCGCTTTCTTCGGAGTATACCAGTCAGGCCATTAGCCTACTTCGATCAGATATGGAGATATCAGTTTTTGACCATTATGTGGGCAGCCATGATGCAATTCACCAATTTCTCAGCTACATCCAACGGTCAAATTGTAAATCTGATAATATGCGCTTCTGCTTTTATTATTAGTGCGGGATGGCCCATTGTTGTGACCATTTACGTATTTAAAAAGCATTTCACGACTAACGTAAACTCTTTTCGTTATCTGTACCATGACCTATTCTATCTGAAGATATCAAGCGTGGCTGATGAGCCCAAGTACTATCTCTACACAATTATGCGGGCAGTCCGCCATCTGAGCTATGCGGTTTTCATTGGTCTGTTTATAAATCAATCAATCATAGGACCAGTTATTCTCATTTTCGCCAACGTGGCCGACTCCGTTTTCTCTTTTTTTCTCGATATATATAGGGAAGGCATATACTTAATGACAAGAATTCTGGAAAATCTTCTCCTATCGATTGCTGCTGTCCTTTGTCTTGTAATATTTGGGTTCAGTGATATGAGTAGCTTCAGCCAGGCCTCTTATTAGAATATTGGTTTCGGGTTGGACACCATCTTTGTGCTGATTATTATAAACGGAATGCTAAGAGTCTTTTATTTGGCCTATAAAAAGATATCAGAGTGGCGGTGGGGCACATATGACATCGGCGAGCAGGGTGAAAAGTAAAACTACGATGATCTGGGGCCAATAAAGGTGCCTCAGTCCTCTGATCGAATGTGATTCTGTTTTATTAGTTTTCGATAAATACTAAAAATGTGATGTCTTCAAAAAATATAGTTGGAGATAACCTAAATAATTGTATCATAATGACTAAAGTTACTTTATTTTATTTATCTTTAATAAAATATATTGCTTTTAATTAGATATGTCGAATCAAAGAATTTCCTCTCCAGAGGTATAACACCCGAGGAATGCCTACGTAGAAGGGAAATTAAAAAAATACAGGAGTGAGCCAATGACAGGTTCTTTTCCCTAAACAGAGTCCCATATTAATTTTACTCCTTAGACTGATGAGAAAGATAACGCTCGTTTTAAATAAACTCAAGTTTGGCAACAAATAAAAAAAGATAAATAGAATACATCACCTATTCGCTTCTTCTTGCCCTATTTTATGAGACTAAAGATTAAGGATATTAGAGACATTTCCTATAAAGATTCATCTGCAGTTATGAATGGAACTCTGCTAATTAACATCTGTTTCAAGAACATGAATGATGTGAAAGGCAAGCGTGCTACTCGAACCCAAATATAAACTCTAAAAAAAAAGGTGGTTGAAAACCTTATTATTCAAATCAAATATTCTGATCAATTGAAGCTGGAAAATAATAACTAAATTAATATTAAGGAAGGGAAACAGGATGATGACATTTAGATCAGAGTGCGATCAGATTTCAAAGTATTAATACATCGGGATTATTCCAACATTTTTTGCTCTCCTTTTGAGCAGCTTGTTTTTATAGCCTCCTTCGGTTTGCGTAAAATTACTCTAGAAAGCAAAAGAGGAAACTAACAAGAGACAGAGATTTACTTCAACTCAATGAATTTTAATTAAGAGAGTATTGAGTCGATTCTGCAAGATAATCTTCAACCAAGCCTTAGAGATAGAAATAATAAATTTCAACCGAATAGAATAAAACATTTTTAAAAATTGATGCCTTATCTTGATGCGCAAGATATATAATAAATTAATGGGGTTAATGCTGAAAGATATATCGAATAACACTTGAGGCATCAGGATATTTTTAGAAAACTTGACATTGACAAATAGTCACTTAAACTTTATAGCCTGTAATTGAGATTGTCCAGTGAAAAGTAAGCTACTTATGGCGACTATAAGCTATCAACCAAACTAAAAACTGCATAATCCTCTTCTGATCCACTCTACAAAGATATGAACAATCTCTTCACTGATCCCAAAGATAAAAAAAAAGATAAAAAAAAAAAAAAGTTCAAAACTAATAATAAAACTAAAAAGTCGACTTTTATTGTGAGTATACACATTTTTGCTTTACTTTATACCGTGACCCAATGGCATACCTTTTTTCCATAGTAATTCCTATCTTCTTTTTGGGAATATTGAGTTTAGTGGTGTATTTTTTGGACAATAATTTGACTGATCGTATTGGTATCATTGCTACTCTGCTTTTAGGCTTTATTCAATTAGTGCCTTCCATTCGCCAGCAACTTATAGATTAGACCAAAATATCTGCAATTGAGGTGATCGCATACCTGTCGACTTTAACTTGTTTCCTTTCACTGATCGATAGCTTCAATCCAATCAACCTGTCAGCAGAGTAGTTGATAGACTATTATACGTTCATGGTATTATGGCGTAGTAACAAATTATTTTTCTTCTCAGTGGTGATAAACATAAGTTGCTTGCTGTGTACATTAACGTGGCTTTTATATTTTAAATTATACTTTTAAAAATACAAGCTGCTTGAACATTAATCCTTCCGCAATATTTAAAAAAAATGGCCATTATTCTAACTACGATCACAAATTAAAATGAAAATATATAGCCTTTGTAATTTTTTTAATTATAATAAAAAAATTTCTAACCCAACAAGGAAATAGAAAGATTAACCAGATAAATAGATATTGGAAGATATCCTGGATATTCCCATAAAATACGAGGCAGAGTATAGCAAATTTTGGAATAACAAATAGGTCAGAAAATTTATAGACAATCGAAGGGGTAAACTGATCTGAAAAAATAATAATTCATTTTGAAATTCTGATTTGCTTAGACATTCATGAGTTATCATCTCCATTGATCAACATAATAATATCTCAATGTTAAAGGACAGCAATCATTTTTAAACCTCTTTCCGATCGAATGTGATTCTGTTTTATTGGTTCCCGTTAAATACTAAAATGTGATGTCTTCAAAAAATATCGTTGGAGATAATCGCCCAAAGAATTTTATCATAATGACTAAAGTTACTTTACTTTATTTATTTTTAATAAATATATTGCTTTTAGTTAGATATGTCAAATTAAAGAATTTCCTCTCCAGAGGTATACAACCCGAAGATTCCGTACTTCACCGGAAAATTATAAAAATAGAAGAGTGAACCAAGGTTTCCTTTGCTACCTCAAACAGAGTCCAAAATTAGTTCAACTTTTTAGATGGATTTAAAAAAAGATGCTTGTTTTAGATAAAGTCAAGTTTGGCAACAAATAAGGGAAGATAAATACAATTCATCACCTATCCGCTACTTCTTGCCCTATTTTATGAGACTGAAGATTAAGGACATTAGGGAAATTTCCTATAAAGATTCGTCTGCCATTGTTAATGGAACTCTGCTAATTAACATCTGTTTTAAAAACATTTATGATGTGATGAAATCCCGGAGTGCTACTAGGGGAAAAATATTAAATCTTAAAGCAAAGGTAGTTGAAAACCTTATTCTTCAAATCAAATATTCTGATCAGTTAAAGTTGTAAAAGAGCCCCTAAATTACTGTTGAGAAAGGAGAAGGCGATTCAGACATTTTTATAAGAGTTAGAAAAGATTTCAAAGTATTAATACATAGGAATTATTCCCAAATTTTCTATTCACCTTTTTAGCGTCTAGTTTTTATAGCCTCCTTCGGTTTGCACAAAATCATTCTATAAAAAACGTTTTAGCAAGAAAAATGGCAAGAGGCCACAGAAATTTACTTCAACTCAATGAATTTTAATTAAGAGAGTATTAAGAATATCCTCAAAGATAGAAAAAATAAAATGTAATAAGCTAAAATGTTAAAAAATAAAAAATTGGTTTCTTAACTTGATATGCAGAAGAAACAAACCGATAGCAAGGGAGATATCAAAGAACAACCGACGCCTGAGGACATTTTCGCAAGACTTAGCAGCGAATCGTGTAGGCTTTATTGTCAACATGTCATGTTATCTAGTGAAGACTAAGCTACTTATGGCGACTATAAACTAGCAACCAAATTAAAAACTGTAGAATCATCTTCTAAGCCGCTTTACAGAGATATGAACAATCTCTTTTCTGATATCCCCAAACAATGGAAAAAATAATAAAATAATTAAAAAAATTTCCATTGTGAGTTTACGCATTTTTGCTTTACTTTGTACCGGGATCCAATAATATACCTCTTTTCAATACTAATTCCTATTGTTTTTTTGGGAATATTAAGCTTAGTGGTATATTTTTTGTAGCATAATCTGACTAATCGTATAACTATCATTGCTACTCTGCTTTTAGGCTTTATTCAATTAATACCTTCCATTCGCCAACAACTTACAGATGAGACCAAAATATCTGCGATCGAGATGATCGCATACCTGTCGACTTTAACGTGTTTCCTTTCACTGATCGATAGCTTCAATCCAATCAACCTGTCAGCAGAGTAGTTGATAGACTATTATACGTTCATGGTATTATGGCGTAGTAACAAATTGTTTTTCTTCTCAGTGCTGATAAACATAAGTTGCTTGCTGTGTACATTAACGTGGCTTTTATATTTCAAATTATATTTTTAAAAATACAAGTTACTTGAACCTTCATCCTTCCGCGATTATAACAATAAGCCATAATTATTATCAAATAAAACAAAAAAATAGGGAACTGTTTAATTTGTTAAATAAAATGATGAATCTTCCAATAGAGAGGATTTTAAGGTTTTGAAAAAAACCCTAAATATTCCCACTAAATACTTGGAAGAGTATGGCAAATTCTGGAATAACAAGGAGGTAAGAGAATTTATTAACTAACGAATTGATAATTTGGTTTGAGGAAATAATGATTCATTATTCTAAAATTCTGATTTGCTATGATCTTAATTTATGGGATTCTCAATTTATTAATTATATCCTATCATTTTTTAGATATGTCAAATTAAAGACTTCCCTCATTACCCTTGAATATATAGTAGAGCTAATCCATTAATCTCACAGAGTCTACTATTCGTTCTTCAGCCAGCAAAATATAATCTGCCCCCTTTTTCTAAAATTTGATATGGCAGCAGGAGTAAGAACACAAACGAGCTGAGATCAAGCGATACTATTTGCCGTACTGCATGAGGCTGAAGATCAAAGACATTACGAATATCTCTTATAAAGATGCTACAGCACAAGTTAATGGATCTCTGGTAATCAACATTAATTTTAAGAACAAGAATGTTTCACACTAATAAATTGATCAACTTAGAAACGATATCTCCTCTGGCCTCATCATGCAGATTAAAGGATGCGATCAACTATAACTCAAAAAAGGCTAAAATATACAGATTAACGTCGGTAAATAAAACGAAGATATGAAGATAACTGTGCGCAGAGACTTTAAGGTTTCAATCAACCGAAAGTACTCCCAAATTTTGTATTCTCCTTTTTAAAAACTGGTCCTCATCGCCACTTTTAGCCTGCATAAGATTACGGTGCGGACTGAGAAAGAGACGAAAGAAATATATTTCAATTCAATGGATTTCAATAAAGATAGTATTTATCAAATCATCAGCTAAAAAAAAATATAAATTCCAAACAACAGAGAAAGTTTTTTCTAAAAATGGCTACCTTTCCTCAAACTAAAGAGGCTAACTCAAAGCGAGAAAGATATCAAGCCCAAAGTAGAGCCCAGAACAATTATCAAAGATTTTCACATTAGGGAGGAGTCCATTAAATTATATTGTGAGCATTTGAGGTTATCAAGTTAGCTCGGAGCTACCTATGGAGACTATAAACTGTCAACTCGGTTGCGGTCTGTTTAATCATCAGAAAAACCTTTCTACAGAGATGAAGATCATCTGTTTACGTCGAAGCCAAAAGAGGAAAAGAAATTAGAAATGGTCAAACCTAGGGCAGATAAGAAAGTATTTTGCAGTGAGTTTACACATTTTTGCTTTGTACTTTATCAAGATCCTGTAGTACTTGTGTTCACTATTCTTATCCCTCTCATCTTCTTGGGTCTCATCAGTTTGGTAGTTTTTTTCTTATAGCACGATCTAACTCAACGTGTTGGGATCATCGCTACCTTATTGTTGGGTTTTATCCAAATACTTCCTTCAATTCGAGATCAGCTCATCGACAAGACCAAATTTTTTGCGATATAGATTATAACTGGTCTTTACACACTAGCTTGCTTGCTTTCGCTGATTGATAGTTTCTATCCAATTGATGTGCTGGAAAAGACAGTACACAACCACTATACTTTATGGAGGTTGTTATAAAGTAACATACTGTTTGTAATTTCAGTGATAATTAACATCAGTTGTCTGTTTTTCGCACTGGCTGGACTATGCTACTTTAATTTAATCTATAAAAGAAGTCAGCTTTCTGTGCCTTCCTTTTACCGAAGGTCAAAAGAAATGGAAGATGAAGAGTAGGAGCCAAGATATACTAACGAGCAGGGTAACTTCTTTTTAAAAATGTCTGATTCTTAAAGAAGGAGAATACCAGATTTTATTAAACTCAGAGATATTCTATAAATTCCCACAATATACTAATCGAGATATAGTCACTGCTGGAATAACAAGGAAAGCCGCCGATATTTTTTATAAAAGAGGAATACAATCATCTGAGCATTGATTACTCTTATCAATAAAATTCTGATAGCATATATTTGCTTCAATTCAATCAATTAATAGTACCTGTATAATAATTGCCATTTTCAAATGCTTTATGCTATTACTATAATTTACATCATTTTTAGAGTATGCAAATTTAGATATAATACTAGGTCGTAGATCAGATGAAGTTAAAAAAAATATTGATCAGGTACTATCCTCCAGGCATAACGTTGGAGTATACCCGCAGTAATGGCTAAGTTTAATCTAAATGCATCGACCTTCTTAATCTCAGCAAGGACACCAACGTCGACTAACTCATCACATAAATAATGTAAGAGTAGCCCCTGATAACTGACAGCAAACGTCCTCAAATAAAAATCATTATCAAGAGTACTCCTGTATAAAATTAGAACTTATCGGCAAAATGTAAGAAAAACGTGAACAATAATTCCTGTTAGTGAAAAAACTCAAGGGGCATGTGCTTCCGCTCACTAACTGTTGCTTTAACAAAAATGGGGATAAATTTATTACTGGCAGCTACGATCGCACCTGTAAACTTTGGGATACCAATACTGGTAATCTTATTCACTCTTTTGAGGGACATAAGAATGCGGTATATTGTATGGGCTTTAATGTTCCCTATGGCAATCGAGTATGTACCGGGTCTTTTGATTAAACTGCTAAGATTTGGGATACTGTTACAGGCAAACTATTATCAACTTATACTGGGCATACAGGAGAAGTTGTTGCTATATCGTTCGATCCCAATGGATTACTGGTAGCCACTGGATCAATGGACTGCACCGCCAAGTTATGGGATGTTGAGATGGGCAAAATTCACTCAACTCTCAATGGGCACTAAGGATAGCTTGTGTCTTTAAATTTTAATTCCGATGGTGACCTTATTTTGACTGGGTCATTTGATAAAACAGCAATTATATGGGATGCTCGAATTGGCGAACCAGTGCATCAGTTAGTAGGACATGAGAAGGAGATATCATGTACTCAATTCTAGTTTACAGGGGAGTACTGTGCTACTTCTTCTATTGACGGTACTTGTAGATTATGGGATGTGCGAATGGGCAAGAATCTTAAGGTGTTTTCTGGTCATAAAGATGAAGTACTGGATATTGCATTTAACAGTACTGGCACAAAACTAGCCACCGCTAGTGCGGATTCAACTTGTAAGATCTATTCAGTGGCTGAGACAGAGTGCGTGCTGACATTATAGGGTACTTTTAGGGTAAGCTAGGTCACGATAAGGATGTCTCGAAAGTTGTATTCAACCCTCAAGGTACTAAGATACTGACTGCTGGATTCGACCAAATAGCAAGATTATGGGATAGTGAAACTGGCGAGTTATTGCAGTAGTTAGAGGGCCATTCTGATTAGATATTCTCCTGTTCGTTTAACTACGAGGGTGACACCATAATAACTGGTTCAAAAGATAACACTTGTGGTATATGGCGTGATAAGCGTACATACGAGATGTGATATTTGCATCATTAGATTTGAGTTTGATTAATAGGATGATTTTGCTTTTCAATTCAATCAATAATCTTATATAAATAATGATACGCACCCTTTTGAAAGTTTCAAGAAGCTTTGGGACGGATGTCTACACTAAATTCAGAATAACTCGAGCACATGATCAAAAAGTAGCTCTTTTTATGACGGGCGAAGCCACTGTCAATGATCTGCTCTCTCAGATTAAACTCAATTTTCCAGTCAATGATAATCTTATTCTCATTGGATCTGACTTTCAACCGTCACTGCTGGGTTCAACAGTTTCACCTGAAATATAAAAATCTACAGAATAAATTGGAAATGAACCAATGATGTCGCTGCTGTTTAATGGAGACTTATTCGTTTATTAAGCAGAAAATAAGGTTGTGATGCGTTGCTATGGAATTGAATGTGATGATCTGAATCTAACTAACAACCGCAACGTATGTCTATTGAAATATAGTTACCTTAACGCATTGCTTCGGCAATCATGGACTTAGCAAATGAATGGGAAAACACCAAATCTTTAAGCGAAGCAATCAGCCCAACCTTTATTGATCCTACAGATAACTAAGTTTTAGAAGACTTGCAACAAATGAAATAAACTTTACAGAAATCACACTCTCTTCTCACCCAACTTGAAAATTTTAAGACTAATTCGTATGTTGGTAATCCTGTCAACATCTTCATATTTAGAATGTTGACCATCATGTCACTCAACTGGGGTTTCCTTTTTGCAGTGACTTATGCAAAGTATGGATGGGATGTGGGAGAACCATTGTCTTATCTGGCATCGATCGGGGTGGATTTGGTGGCACTGCTCGGTATGTTTAATATGTAGGACAGGCTGTAACAATGGATGTAAATTGAAAAGCACAAATGGCAAGATCTGTTGAGCATTGAGGAACAAAAGAGTTTGATGAGATGGCATGTGAGTTACTGCCGTCGGTTCCTCTATTGATCTATGATAACTTTATTAAAGCCATTATTATTGCTGATAGTTAAATCAAATATAAAGTTAATTAAGATCTATAATTACGGGAATGCTTAAGTATCAACATGCCATCAAGTTACTGTTTAAGAATTCTTCTAAATCTTCCTTTATGCGGTCTTATAAACTGCTTCCAACCTATAAGCAGGTCTGCGGAGGCTATACCTTCAATTTTAGCGATGTCAAGAAGATTAGCGAATAGTAAGTTGCGCAAGCTAAACAAATGGGTCAATAGTTCTATAAGAAACATGTTGATGATATCATAGAGCTTTAGAAAATGTAGGATTGGAGTACTATCGTGAGTACGACACAAGAACCCATGCTGATTGATTTTTACGCTGATTGGTGTGAACCTTGCAAAAAATTAACCCCAAGACTTGAGGAAAAGGTTAAGAAAGCAGAAGGAAAGCTAAAATTGCTAAAAATAAATATTGATAAATTTGGACAAATCGCAAACATCTTCCAGATTAAGTCAGTACCCACTGTCTATCTTGTTTATGGAGGAAAGGCCGTTGATGCTTTCACAGGAGATATATCTGATTAAAATTTGGACAAATTTTTAGAAAGTGCAGGCAGGGTGTCTAAATTTGACCGTGCCGAAGAAGAAGTTATGAAGCAACTCAATGAAGGACAAAAAGCGATACGCAGCAAATAATACGAGAAGGCTGAAACTATCTTGACCCCATTAAAGACAACTAATGTTAAAGAGGAGTTTGGCTATGTGAGGGATATATTTCTTGCACTTGTCTATGGCTAGCTTGATAAAATTTCACATCTCAAAGCATTGATTGAAACCATGAAACCTCACGAGCCTTTCTATATCGACAAACCCGAAGTACTTCCATTTTTATTCAGTTTAAAGAGTTGTATCTAAATTTGGTGGGATTATGTGAAGAAGTTGAGAAAGCCAAATCTTAAAATAGTGAGATGAATTAATGGAAAAATAAGTTATAAAAATAACCCTCCAATTTGCAGCTGAAATTCTAAGCATCATAGTTTTATAAGACTAATGACTTGGTTTAAGAGGCTCTTGAGTTGCTGTTATAAATCGTGAAAGTGAACAAAGACTGGTAGGACAAAAAAGCGAACAAAACTATGTTGTCATTTTTCAAGTAGCTTGGTCCAACTTCTCCAATCACTCAAAAATATCGTAAACTTTTGCAACGTGCCCTGAACTGATTTGTATGCCCCAAATATAATAACATTTAGAAATATGCTTGAATATCAGCCAACAACAAGTTTGGGTTTTCACTTAGCTTTAAATATGATCCATGGTGAAATCAGAAGAAACCGTTGTTTGAACTCTTACGCTCAGCATTACTAGGCATTTAATTATATCCTTGCGATGGATCATCCGAAGTTCTCCTTTCTCCTGATTCGCTAATCCATTTCTAACACTATTCTGCAATTAATTTTTGCTTAATCTTCAAGAGCTGGAAATGTGAGCTTCCTTGTTTTCTTGGCTGCTACTTCAGGATGGTGGCAAGCGAAATATACTCCTGAAGGATAGCATCGACGCTGAACCCCAAAGCGTAAAGGGCCATAATTTCCACCTGAATTAAGAGATAATCCCAAGCCACTCCTATTTTATTCAGTTCTTCTGCATCAATACCTCCATTCATGAACACTCTCTCGCACTCCCTTCCAGCATCTAGACTAAGTGCACAATAAACAGCCAAACTGCGGGCATCATGAAAAGATTGATTGGAAAGCTCGTTAAGTTTTGCCTGTATTTGTGGAGAAGAGGAATGACTCACTGATTGCGCTTCTTTTTGCAAATATGAGTCATCGAATTTGCTCTTCAAGTAGTGAAAGTTTTTGAGAGGATCATTGATATTACGATCCAATCGCTCATCAGCAGCTATCTTTTCGACCAAACTCTCAAGATAACTACGATGGCGGAAGAGGATAAGTCTCATGAAACTATTGCTCTCCAGATTAGTTTAGCCGATGTAGTTGATCTGTCTTAATAGAAACACCAACATTTCAGTTAAATTTCTAATACGCAGTGTAGGTCCGCCTTACTTGTTATCCTCTCGCAAGAATTTTTTGTCTCCGGTTAAAGGAGATTTGTCTCCTTTTTTATCGCCCTCTCGAGTCATAATTGCTCCGAATCTGGTCTGATAAGGGGATTGGCCACGAGCATTCTATTAATTCTGAGGTAAATTGACGACACCCACAGGTCTACTATGCCTATAATTTATTTGCGCAGGCGAACTTGGAAGCATGGTGGAATGAGGACTGACTGACTTGTAATTATGCTGCGACTGATTGTTTTGCTGCGCAGCGAATACAACTTTACTTTCAAGTCTTGCTATTTACTTATCAATGGCATCCAGCAATTATCTTGGAGAGCACCTATCCTTAAGTTCCTTTTTGAAGCACCCAGCCAATATCTTTCGAATTTATTCGTTATTGCCGATACTAATCTTGCCTGACATGAGGTTACTGCTCATTTCTAAGTAGGTCAAATTTTTATCAGGAGTTTCCCCCATCAGCATCTCATATAGAATAATGCCTATGCTCCAGATATCGCTTTTGGCACTGTAGATATTCTCACGATAGCTTTCAGGACTCATATAGGCGGGCGAACCCACGTTATAAAATAACTGCGGTTTCTTGGTTTAATTTAAAAACTAGCAGAAC
>Ga0302188_10000704_pt1 | contig 27599 bp, 28 predicted proteins | sample II_Bog_E2_1_FD_198783 | JGI IMG/M metagenome (GOLD analysis project Ga0302188, IMG submission 198783) | Peat permafrost microbial communities from Stordalen Mire near Abisko, Sweden - II_Bog_E2_1 | ecosystem: Environmental > Terrestrial > Soil > Wetlands > Peat | place: Sweden: Abisko...
CCAACCCCAACCCCAACCCCCATATGCTTATGCATTCATAATGCAAATTAAATTAATGAGCTATATACAAGTGAGGCAAAATACATTTTCAAAAATATTAACATTTATAGTCACCTGTAGATATCTATATTAATGCACTTAACTTAAAAATACAAAAAGGTGCTTAACATTATCATTCACATTTATTTCTATTTCTTTTAAATTTGATAGAATTAAAATCCCAAAGAATTTTACATTGTAAAATTTTATTATCATCCAAACGACATCCAGATTTAACAATAAAATTTACTCACATAATTTTAGTATTTTCATGAAAGGGAAATACAATAATCACAAATGGTTAGCATAGTCGCTCTAAAATATGGCTTTAATATTAAAGAACAATTTGTTATTTGTTGACTCATTTCTTGGAATGTTTGCTTTAATAATATTTTGAAACACATTAATAATAATATTAACAACAACTAATGCATTTTCAATAAATACAATCAACAGATTCTCAGAACTCAGTCTGCATTGACTCTCCTCCCCCTCAAAATGTAACACTATTGAAGTTTAAACCTTGGGTTTTTAAACCAAAGAAGACCATTTACAGTTTGGAAGTTTCCATGCCTCCAAAACAACATTTTTCAACTTCCCACTGGAATGATGAATAAAACTAGAAATATATCAGCTTTTTAATCAAATTTAAAGAAGTTATTGAGGGAGAGAAGAAAAACCGCAGAAAATGGCATCTAAATAGGATTATGAGCAAGCATGTGGCCACTCGATCGCATGAACAGTGCCGCAGCCACCACCAAAAGATGTTACGAAGTTACCAAACAATCCACGGAATTATCCACCATTTTCAAAATTAAATAAAATCTATTTAAGGACATAAATAATCAAATTCAATCAATTCTGAAAACAACAGTCAATAAAAACCTTGTAATTCCATTTGGGAATAACAAATTTTCGAGGTGTTAAACTGGAAGAATATCACAATAGATAATCAGTATTAAATTCCATTTGAAAATAAACATGATTCTCTGTGATATTATTTTATTGAAATTATCAAATTAATTATTTTTGCTATGAAATCTACGGATCCAACAGATAAGATATTTCTTTTAATTTTAGCGGTTTAATCATCCAAACTTTATAATATATGAAAAGTTAATCGAGGGTATACCAAATATTTTACTCCAAGGATATTCGCAAGAAAAAAAAAGTATACAGTGATGGTATTATGCTTTTTGAGGAAAGAAAAACCAAGATTTATACTGCTGAGGGAGAGTTTTTAGTGTCAGTTAACAATAAGAATCAGCCTGAAATTGATGGGGAATATTAGATCAATAATACCTACATTGGTACAATTAATTTTATTCAGTATTGATTGAGAAAGAAGTGCCTCTCGAATCCTTCGTAAGTGGCAAGATTTTTATGCAGAACAAGCTTCCTCCTCCTGTACTCCAACCAGTCAAAAAAAAGGAAAAGGCTAAACAATCATTAATTAAATTAGAAATATAAATTGCCAAATAATTTTAAAATGGTCTCAAGATTGAGACATTTCTTTATGGCAATTTGAGACCACACCAAATTCAAGGGGTTAATTTTATGTATTAGTGCATTACGGGGCAAAAGGGAAGTCAAATAGAAGGATGCATTTTAGCTGATTTTATGGGGCTTGGTAAAACTCTCCAGACTTTGGCTTTGATTCGGTCAGTAATTATTCAAAAGATAGCCAACAAAATTGTGGTTGTTTGTCCTTTAACTCTTTTGAAAATTTGGGAAAAATAATGCCTAAAATGGATGGGAAACAAACTGAGTCCTCTGATAGCTTTAGGGACTTGTGAATAAATAACTAAAATCATTCGAATGTTCACTGACTATGAATATCGTTTCTTGGTTGTGAGTTACTAAAACTTTCTTAAAAATGCTGATGTGTTAAATAAAAAATGTGAAATGCTCATATTCGATGAAGGACATCGACTGAAGAACAAAAAAAGTAAGCTCTTCAAAAAAATTCAAACATTTAAATGCAGAAAGCGAATTTTGCTTACAGGTACCCCTCTTCAAAATAATTTGGACTAACTTTATACTTGCATTACTTTGGTCAATCCCTTCTTCTTCTAATCGGAAGTTATATTTAAAAATGTTTTTCAAAAACCCATATTGGCAGGGATGGCGAAAACAGCTTCAAAAGACCAAAGGATGCTCGCTGTGAGTCGAACTCTCGAGTTAGCTGGTCGAATAAAATAATTTTCTCTTCGTCGCAAAGCTGACGTGTTATAGAAATATCTTCCCATAAAGAAGTAATACCAAATATTCTTTAAAATTACTCCCCTGCAGCAGAAGATTTACGACAGAATAATGAAAAAGAAGATTAATGATGTGGATGTCCTGAGCTTCATCAATTTAATGAGAAAGTTATTTACTCATCCTTTGTTGTTCAAGCACGATCGATTTGAAAATGAGCAATGGAAAGAGTGTTTCTAAGATTGTCGATAGTAGATGAGCTATAAGATGGAATTTATCAAGCAAATTGCTCAAACCTGCAGAAGAGACAATTAAAAATTAATTATCGTGTCGTATTTTACAGAAACTCTGGATTTTATAGGATAGATTCTCAAAAAAGAGAGTATCACCATTGCGCAGTTGGATGGAAGAGTCGACGGACAAGAGAGATATAAGATAATAGAGAATTTTATTAGATAAAAGGATGTGTTGCTGCTTTCTGGAAAGGCAGGAGGAACGGGATTAACTTTAGTTTGTGCCTGCAAAATGATAATGGTCTAGCCTGATTGGAATCCAAGCAATGATAGTCAGGTGATGGGCAGGATCTGGAGACAAGGTCAAAAACAATAGGTATAAATTTATAGACTGATAATTGGTTCATCTTTCTAATAGAAAATACTTCAAAGGCAGCAACTGAAGCAATCGCTATCCTAAAAACTCATAGACGATTAAAACAACACAAAAAGTTACGATTTTTTTAACTTGAAGCAACTCTTTATGTAAATCAAGGATAAATGCATTACTTACCAGTCAAGTGATAATAAACTGGAAGATTGTAAAAAAAGTAAAGATTACATCGATTGGAGAAATGTTATCCATGTTCATATCAATTAATCTCATTAGGACAATACTAAAATTATCAATGAATTTGAGGAGGCTGTCTTCTAAGAAAGTTCGGAGAAGGATAAAAACGAGGAGGAAAGTTAGGAAGATAATTTAGATGAAATTGATTAGCGATATTTTTAATAAAAATAAGAGGTAAAACCTTAAAGATATTAGAAAAGTTTACTCTAATCCAAATAACAGCTGGATGTTCAAAGATGTACTGTTATTAAGTAGTTATAACAATAAAAATCAAGCGAAATCATCTCAACCAGTCAACCTGTATAGAGGAAATGCGAAGAGTACATCAAACATAATACGGACAAATTTTAATAGGACTAAAATATTCGAAACGCATAAAATCAAACCAATCCCATAAAAGATGATAATGTTGAAACCAAGTAACAAGCGGCAACATCCAAAATATACGTTCCAATTGAAAATATTTTGCCGAATATACTCCGCAAATTTAGAAAGAATCTGCTGAAGATTGATTCGATTGGACAAAAATAAGAATCTAATGAATGATTGGGTTTAATTAATTAAAATATTGCTTATCGATTATAATTAATATTTTTAATCATGTTATTTCGCTTATCAATATGTAATTAAATCAAACCACACTGACACGAGTGAGTAGTCTTTGGACGATTTAAACCTGCAATATGCAGAATAACACTATCACGACCATCTCGAAGATGTTATAAAAGTAATATTTAAAAAGGCCTTCCGTCAATTTTTTATTGTTCTCATTCTCTAGCATAAATCTCATATTCATGTTTTGCAATTTTTGAGAAATTTAACCTTTGACTGTATCTAGTCTTTCTGCGTGACTGGCAATATCTTGAACATGCAATAAATCCTCATAATGACTGCGTTCAAAGATGATGAGCATTTTTAAAAAGATAAGTTTATGGCTGCCCTTGTTAGTAAATTTGATTCTATAAGTATTATTGGCCAATCCTTTATAGACTGCATATATTTTAAAGAAAAATGATTTTTAATAAATTAAGTGATTATCTCCTTCGTAAACGTTGATTTAGAGTGGTCCTTCATTTTAGACATTTTAAGGGTCACTGAAAGCACCATTATTATTTGCATAGACCCTCACCTGAAATATGATCAGCTGCTGAATGGGAGTTTGAATGGTGAAGTCTTCTGACTCTTTGGAATCAAGATCAAAAACGTACTCATTAAACTCCCTCTTCTCCTCTCCTATTTTTGTTAGTTAATCGTTAAACGATTTGTTTTATTGTTTTTTTATTTGCTAAGATGCTGATAGTGTATTTTATATGGGGATATCTACATGATCCTCTTACTTTTACTCTTTTCTTGATTTCGTATCCTCATTAACGTTAACGGTTTTTCCAATTGCGTTTATCTCGGATTACCTTTTTGGTTATTTTCTGACAATACTTACTCTTTCAAAATCAGATGGTTAATTTTAATAATACAAACCCTTTTGACTATTTCTTAGACCATCATTTTATTTATTATGTTTATTTGCATAATATTACAAAGATTCGTGAGCAGTAGAATTGATGGAGAGTTGTTCTAAAAGCTATGATAAAAATTACTTGATGAGTCAATGAAGGAAAAAAGTTGGTTTTTGCCAGCTTTACTGTTAATTTCAGCCTATGCTACTTGGGCAATTGATGGTGCATAATCATCAAGATTACGCATCTAAATCAGCCAACAATTACGTTCTATACTCCTTTGCTTTGTTAACTTTTCAAATCGACCCTCACCAAAGCAAAACACACCAGAATTGGAATGAATGGGCTTATAGTTAAAATTCTCATTTATATTTCGATCCTTGACTCTTATTAAATAATCTAGATAATAAATAATCGGTTTAATATGATGATTAATTATCAATAACGAATGTAACAATTCAAAGTCAACTTAGACCTAAAAAGATGTCAAATAAAAAACGAATAAAGCGACTTGATGAACTCATCAAAAATAATTATTTCTCGATAGAAGAACAGCTCTATTTACGTATTTCATTCTTTACCCAGCCTCTGAAAAGCTGGAAAGCGAGGATATCGAGCTTATCGTACAGTACGATCTGTAAAGCCTTTAAAAGCTTAAACTATGTCAATATAGCTTTATTTAGCTGATAACTCAATAGGGCTTAAAGGGCTGACATTTCTCTGTCAAGGACAGTGGTCACAGCTTAAAAGACTGGAGCTCAGTAACTATTCTCTTACTTAGAATGTTGCAAAGTAGGCCCAAAAGGCGTGCAACAACTAATAAAGGGTGATTGGAAGTTTATAGAGCACATCCGTTTGGGTTTATAATTGTTGAAATAGGATTTAATTAATTAGGAAATGAAGGGTTACAATACCTTGCCAGAGCAGATTGGAAGTACCTGATTTAACTTTGGTTGCGTATATTGCCTTTAATTTAGAGGGAAATTTTATTGGAACTGAAGGAATTCGATACTTGAAGAAGGCAAACTGGAAAAGTCTTCAATGTTTAAGCTTATGTATGTTGAAATGCTATTCAGGGGACAACAAAGTGAATATGTAAGGTGTAAAATAAATCTGCCTAATGGATAACTCTCTTTCCAAGGTGCATTTTTCAGATGAACAAATAATGGGAAGATAGAGGAATAGCATGACTGAAATTTTAAACTGCAAATTTCCCAATATTTAAATTAAATATTGATTCTATAACCTGTCTGATGAATGTTTATTAGGATATTAATATTGAGTTTAGTCTTACAGCAATAATTACAGCGTCTTTCTCCCATTTAAACATACTGCCTTTAAGATTTATGTCAATGATATTCTGGCAATCATTCTGTTTTAAATGTTTAAACTGGATTGATTTTTGAAAATATAAATATTAATTTTTTATTTTAATCATTAATATTATTTGATTAATTAACCACTCATGGCTGATAAAGATACGAAGAAGGAGGGAGTCGAGGATCAGGAAATTAAGAGAACAAGAATCACATTCAGCGGCAACAAACTTAATGCAGTCCAGCAAGTTACCAATCAATTAGTCGGCAACGCTAAGACTCAAGGAGTTAAAATCTCTGGTCCAGTTAGGCTGCCTAACAAGCATCTACGTATCTCATGCCGAAGATCTCCCTGCGGTTAAGGATCCAAAACTTGGGATAATTGGGAAATGAGCATCTATAAGAGATACATTGACTTGGAATGCACTGCTGGTCAGATGAAAGAAGTGACGTCCATCACAATTCCCAACGGAATTGAGATCAGCGTTGATTTCAGGACAGCAGCCTGATTATCTGTCAATAATTTAGACCAATCAAAATGCATTTTTTTTTCATTCTCCTCACGAAATCTTGAAAGAAGAAGTTTTTTTAATTACCATTTTCACTTATAAAATAGGATGGAATAATATCAACTTATCTTTTTACACTATCATTGATTTTATCATTTTAGCTCATTTAAAATGCTTTCAATAACGATCTCCAACTTATCTATCATGAGCTGATTATTTATTATTACTGCAATCTGCTTGCTCTGCTTGTAGTACTACAACGCCTAACTTCGTAGTCGTAGGTGCTACTTCTCCGCACCCATATTGTACAAAATTATCATCTTCATGTATAGTCCGTAGTATCGTTTTTACACCAGTCTTTATTTTTGTTACTGCTCACTTGTTGCCTAAATTTGTTTAAGCAACTCAGTCTCGATGTTTTAAATATGAGTCTGTGCCTTCAGTATCATTTCTAATGCCTCAGTATGTTTCTTCATTTCACTATAGATAGCTGCCTTATTAAGATAAGTCGGAATTATATCGTATTTTTCTTCATTATTTTCTCTTTTAAGTAATTGTTCCTCTAAATCCAAAGCTTGATTTATGGATCTCAAAGCAATACCAAATTTCTTCTTCTTTTTATAGATGCATGAGAGATTATTGAAACTAAGGATCTTTAGTTTGCTGAGTAGAGCATCGTCCTTAATGTACTTATTGATTTCTGGAATCATGAGCAAAGCAATGCACTTATTGATTAGCTTTTCGTGACTTTTTGCATTTTAATCGGGTGATTTCTAATAGTTTTCCATTGTTATTTTGTTTATTTTTTGGATAAAGTGAACAGCTATAGTGCTCAGCTCAAGCATTTCATTACTTAAACTTTATATTTTTTCACTTTATAGTCTCTAGAAACAGATGAGAGAAGTGTAAATAATTTTTTCCTAGAGAAGTAAGCACTTAGAAAGAGTCTCCTCTCCGTTCTTTACAAACTTTTATCGAATTTTATACATCATTTTGATGAGGGGAAGGTCCAAAGGTGAGGGTTAATATTGTTCCATATGGAAATTATAGATTATAACTTTTAAAATATACGATGTTAAATCATATTCATTCTTTCTACTTAAGTAACTTTACTAAGGCAGTCATGTACTTGTGGTTTACTGATTATTTAAAGTCCCCAAAAGCGAAGAAACTTCGAGTCATGTACTTTTCTTTCACCAGTTCCTCAGGCTCTGTCAGGAAATATCTCTTGTCTCTCTTGGATACAACGTACTTCTCAATAAAACCATCGTCTTTGGTATGATTTTCCTTGATCTGGCCTTATTTCAGGTAATAGACTTCTTCCTTCGTTGATTTGCTGATTCTTGTATCAATTGTCAGTCCATTTCTAGTAGCGAATTCCTTAAACTATTACTATGTATCAAATAGCAAATATTTATATAAATTTTTGGCAATAACTCTTTCCCCTTTAGAGATATCCTCAATGATAGTTTCTCTGAAGAAATGAACTAGAGATATCAAAGCACACCCATAGACATAGTCAGCATTGTTGAAATGTTAATAAAATAATTCTGCATCTTTGCTCTTCACTGCTGATAAAATCTATATGGTCCTTCCCATTTCGGGTGTCTGTTCTATGATTTCAGGCAACTATAGATTTATCTTCTATTCAGCCATATAATTATACAGTTGAAGGTAGCTCAACATTTCAGGCTCATGGTTGCTGAGGTAGATACCATTCTACGCCATTTAACTTTTCACTGATTTGCTCTCGATACGTTGTAGTTCAAGTATTCTTGTTGCAGATTCTTTATCTTTATTGTACAGCGCAATAAGTTTATTGAATTATTGATGGAAGAGATGCTCACTAATTGCAAAGAATGAATTTATGATAAGCAAAGAACGAATACGCCATTAAATGGCCTATGGGCCGAAGTTTTTGTCGCAAAAAGTAGGTGCAAATTGTTACCAGTTTGTTTTTTCATTGTAAAGCTCATCTTCATCCAGTAAGTAGATGTCCTGAATATTTTCTTTAGATTCTGGATAAGGGTTTTTCTTAAATGTTGGAATCCCTTTGCGAATAATCAATTTCGAAGGAGTTTCTCCTTGAGTTGGTTTTGGTGGAATTTTTTTAAATTCCCCTTGAGATTTTTATTGCTTGATCAGTTTTACTTGTGGTTTTTATTGCTTAACTTCGCATTCCTTTTTCAGGAATGGCTCCGACACATTTTCAGATGAAACTTCAGATTCTACTTTTAATAACGTCTCTTGCTAGGAAACTATCTTTTATTAATTTTGGCGACTGCTTTACTGCTTTACTTCTTATATAGTAACGATCTATGAAGTAATTTCGCTTTCTTCCACTTCCTCTTCGACTTTGGCGATATTGTACGAGCATTTGAATTCAATGGTCTGATATTAATTCTCCAGAAAATTCAGTGCTTCTTCTCCATCGTCCTTGTTCCAAAAATGTAGTGAGACGACCTTTTGATTTCTTTCACTGTAGTATTTATGCAAAAAGTGCTTTAATTTTTTAAGTATGAGGTCCATTTTTTATTTAGCCTCACAGTCAAAAGCAATTGTGAACTCAAAGGGAAGATTACTTTGCTTCACAATTCCTTTTGATATCAGTTTTACATACTCAGTGAGTACTGGCTTTGGAATCATAGTGTTTTATGACTGCATTAGTGTGAAAGTTGCATACTTACGATAACGGTAGAAGTGTGTATTCAAATGATAGTGATTCTCAAATAGATTGGTTAGCAATATTTTATAATTGTTATCTGGGAATTTATACTCAACTTCTATGAAATTTTAATCGGAATGCAGGATATACTTTTCGAGACGAGCCTAGAGGTTTTGCAGGTAAGGATAATTTTTAAAGGCAAATTGCACCATTGACCCCGGGTAATATATCTATTTGTCCTTATAGAATATATCGAAGCGCTTTAGATTGTCACATTTCTTGTTGCACATAATTCCCTTACGGGTTTTTTGATTGTCCTTGGCTCCACATAAAGTCATTGTTTGGCGATGTCCACATTCGCATTTTACTAAGATTTCGGCTTCGCATGGAAATTGTTCACATAGTTGATTGGGATGGCAAATTTGTGGGCAAACATGATGACAATCAGCTCTCTCCTTATTGCAAATCTTTCGACAGGGGGCAGCTTTATGTGCCTCCTCACATGTGCCTTTATGGCATTGCAAATCGCATTTATGACCGCATGTAAGCATATTTTGGCATTTTCCTAAGCAAAGAGCTTATCGACCGCAAGTGGTATTGATTTGTTGCTTACCACAACGACAAGGCACGGTTACGTCTTAGTAGCACTTGCATGAACCATAATGGCAAATATTTTTGCATTTATGCCCACATGATAAATCTTTATCGCAGACATTATCACATTCAGGAGTTAGAGTTCCACAAATAATTGGAGGTTTCATATTTGTACGTCCACATGGACAAGGCTGAGCCTGACTATAAATCACTGGGCATTTTTTGCAAAGGCCTATATGGCATGGTTATCCACACTAATGCTTTTGACAATTGAGTAGTTTAGTGCAATTAAGCTAGCAGGGATGATTTTCCAAAATTGGAGAGGTTCTATACTTACAGCAGATTTCATTGCACAGATGCTGCCCACAAGCTCTTTTCTTTTTGCAAACGGTTTAGCATTTAAACTCCTCTTTACTCTTACGCCAGCATTCAATCTTACGAGTCTACAGTCCACAACTACAACTTTGCTCCACCATTAGTTTGCATTGCGAACATCTTCCCTCATGGCAACTTCGAGGACAAACATGTCCGCATTATAATTTTTTACTGCATGGCATTCCACAGACTGGAATTTGGTCCGCACAACTCTTTCGATAGTCAGGATCGCCAGTTAACATTTCGATTTCATATTTGCCACAGGGACATGTTTTCTGTAGCTTCGGAGTCTTCCTACATGAATTGCAAGATCCAGTATGACATTTGTCTTAGCATTTATGGAAACCACAGTCAAGTAACTTATCGCAAATTTATGAGCAGGAGTAGGAGATAATTCCACAATCAATGACGTCTTAATTCTTACCACAGTGGCAGGAAGCCATATGTTTTTTCTTACAAGGATGACACTCTCCCGTATGGCAATTTCTTTAGCATTTGTGCTTTTGACAGATGAGTATCTTTTAGCATTTTTTGCCACACTGAAAAGCTAACCGCTATTAACTGCATTTAATGGTACGTTGTGATTTTCCACATTGACATGTTATGAGAGTTCCTTCGTAATCACAGGGTTTGCATTTCCCTCGATGACAAATTTGAGGGCATAGATGAGGGCAATAAGGGCCACGCTTTTTTCCACAAATCTCTCCACAAGAATGAGGAGCAAGATCCCGATCTTATTCAGGATTTTTATGTTTTCCACAATAGCAATAGTATTGAGGTATTGGTTCATTGTATTAATAATTACATTGAGGGCATTTCCAGTTGAAGATATGAACAGCTTTGCGTTGCTGCTGCTCGTTTATGTTCATGATCCACTGCTTGATGCATTTCAGATGCATGGAAATCGAACAGCATGTGCAAGTCCAAATCCAGTCTCTTCTGCGAATGTCCTATGAGCAGATTATGCAGTGATGATCCTGCTGACTGCTTTATCTTTAAACAAATCGAGGAACTTGCAACTCTCTATCTTTGCGGCCGTAATTTCTATTGTCCTTACCATAGTGTCTATCAGGCTCTGCAGTTTATTGCTACTAATACTTCTTTGAGTATTTGTCCTTCGGTGCAAACTTTTGCCGATAGTCTTCCCTCCTGTTGTTTTGATATTTTTGTCCCTCTAGTTTCTATTCTTGGTCTTTTTGTGAGACTAAGTATGTCTGAGGTGGTTGTTGATATTCAACTTTGGCTTATCTTTTTTCCAGTTTGTCTGTCGGTTCGTATTTGTCTTCCCCTTTTGATTGATTCTTTTATTTGAATTGACTTGCCTTGTTGGTTTTATCAGGCGGTTGCTTCTAGACATACTTAATCTTCTTCCGTTCTTTCATTATCAAAGAATTTATTATAGATATTAATTGACCACAACCGCTAATGAGCCAAATTTAATTCTTTTTTAAACTATCATTAATTGCAATCACATCTCACATCTTGATACAATAAAATATATTCATAATTTCTGATAAATTTTGATATTTGACAATCATCCAATGAGAGAGTTGATAGATCACCATTAACTCATTAAATTATTGTTTGTAAATCCTTTAAGTCTATTTAGTTTATTTGTTAGGAGATAATCCACAGATTTACATTTATAATTCATTTTATAATAATGGCGTGGACAGGTCTCCTGTTGTTTATCACTCTAGCTCAGACCAGGATCTTCGAAACAGCCTTTAAATTTACTTAATTTCAAAAAGAAAATGGATGGTATTTTATTGATAAGATGACCTTTGCCCCAGGCAATGCGAGGATAGTCTTTGAGACTTTCACAACTGGCCTGCCCTACGGAAGCAATTCAGAGATTTTCCTACAAGCAATACCTGACGATAGATGGTAACAATAAAAAACAGACAAATGTAAAAATCCCGTGAAGATGCCTTTGGCTGTTCATGAATTAAAATTAGATGGCACCACAACAGTTTCTGCTTTTTCATACGGAATTGAGGACTACACAACCTACTATTTCTTGCTGAAAGACTGCCACAATCGATTTAAAAGCGAATACAATAATTCAAATATCAGTCTAAATCTTAAATTGCATCTGCTGAACAACGAACGAGAAGTTGGAGAGGAGTAGGATCATTGGTATATCGTTCCATTCATCATTGGAGCGGGGTTGCTTTTGGTATGGGAATACTCAAAGAATTTCAACCAGCGACAAACAATAGATTGGTGCAAACTGCTCCTTTTTGCAGGGACTGTCACTCAAATTTCAAGTCTTTGCTGGAAATCATTCGGATTTCTCGTTTATACCTTCAGTGGATCTGACTATTACCTCTTTCACTTGGTTTATCTGATGTTGCATTCGACTAGTGAATCAGCTATTATCGCTTTGGTTGTGTTGATTAGCTTTGGATGGACTCTCACCTATTATACCGGAATTTAGTTGGATCTCTATCTGCCTTTGAGTAAATTTAATCTAACATAGTTGGCTGCCTTGGATTTTTAAACGTTATTGTTACTATGATTACCAAAGTGGGTCACTCCCACGATCGTCATCACGTCTTTGATAATGTGGGTGGAACAATCTTAATCATACTTCGGTGTATAATAATTCTAATATTTATCTGGGGCTGTATTCGAACCTATAAGCAGGTGAGGCATAACCTGAAAAAATTTATGGTTAGATTCTCAATTTTAGGTTTCATTTACATCGCATCAATGCCTACAATTGTTGGTCTAGCCAACTATATGATACCAGCCAAGGATCGCCACGAATTTGTGTTCATCACTGTCTAAGCAATAAAATTTGCGGCAAATCTAACACTGGCCTACTAAATAAATTCTTAAAATTCGACGTACAATAAAGTCAACTACAAAAACTCATCCTTTATTCCAGAAGGAGAGACTGGATTTTGAATGATTGGACTGTATTGATATCACTTAAAGACTGCATTTCATCCAATACCAAATCAAGGCATTATATTCAATATTAATCACCTTTAAAAAGAAAGAGTTATCAGTGAGTGCTTCTGAGGATGGCGTTTTTAATTAGATTCGATGTATTGGTTGACAGAGTCAGTTTGCTTGTAATTTGATTTATCTGGTCCATGGGATGGTAACTACTGATTTTATTACTGAGGTTCCGGATTTATTTTATTTTACTGTCATAGAATTTTGTGCTTTCCTTCTTGAATTTTTTTAACTCTCGGATTTAGCGAGACATCTCCTGCTTGACCTGATTGGACTCTTTTACTTATTTGGGCTCTGATCCTTTTAGGGATTCTCCTTTCTCCAAGTTCTATGAGTCTTTATCTAAAGACATGCTGTGATTGATTAGTGATTTTTGAACGTCCCGCCCAAACAAATCTAGTTTATTCCCTGACATGTGCACCTTTTCAACTAAAGAGTTAGTCGTATTTCCCCCTCTCTCACTCTTTGCACCAAGATTTCTGGCTTTGACAAAGGATTGCATAGTGCTTGCAATGAGATCTGATTCTCTCTATGACCTCTCTGAGATCGGTTGCAGGCTGCAATTATCTTTCTTATTGTTGACCTCGGTCTAGATGATAGATAGCAGCCTCTAATTGAATTTGATTAAAGTTTAAATTTCGATTTCGTGCTGCGTGTTGATCTCCTTCTGCTTTTCTATTTCCTCTTGGTAGTTCTCGTTGATTTTGTTGAGTTAGTAGTTCTATCGTTTTAGGGATTACATCTGATTGAAACACTGTTATAGATTATTTAAAAATAGAGAGTTAGATAAATGAACAGTTAAAATATGCGTGCTCTCCTTGACTTCCAATTTATTTGAGACTTCTGCTGAAACTAATAGTCTCTAACATGAATATAAATGTCCTTAAATTAATATTTCCCAATCTTCATTTATAATGCAATTGCTGATTCTTAATATCATTAATCACGTAAAAGATGAGGAGAAGAACCAGAAGAACGTAGAATATAGGTATACGTACGAGGACCTTCAATGTAGCAAGGCCTGTCTCCGCCACACCAAAATCTTGTACTCTCATTACCAAAAAATATGCTCAGTTAATGAAACTGTATGGGAAGAATAAGTCCTTAACCTCCCTAATATCCGATAATAAACTGCAAAGTGCGGTTACTCGATGAGAGTATTGCTTAGAACCTTATAGTATATTCGCAGCCTTCGAGTAAACATCTATCAACAAGAGAGTCGTTGGTGAAGTTATCAATGGATAGAATCGCTCCTGTCGAAACATAGATCTTGTGAGTTTCATTAGATCTTACTGAATCTTACCGTAGATGTGTAGTAATATTAAAGAAGGATCTGGAAGCGATATTTTCGATTCGAAAGACACCAATATTTTGCTCATATAGGATATGCCCTTCTCTGAGGAAAAGAGGGACTTTGTCAGTTAACTTTACATTTTCAATCAATTGAGTTCCAGCCTTATATATTTTACCACTATGATAATGGAGCCAGTTTCCTTCAGGCAAATAAATGCTTCTCGAAGTCTTGCCTTGCTCGACGATAGGAGTGACTAAAAGGCTAGATCCAATCATAAATGTAGTATCGGCAATATCATCGCTATAAGTCTCCGGATCTTTTGGAAATTCAAAGAAAAGGGGTCTCCAGATGGTTCCTAGGCCTTTTTTACTGACAAACAGATAATAGAAATACTTCAACAAAGACTGTCTGAGATTGAGGTTATTCCGAGCTGATTGAAGAACAATGTCGCCTAGAGCATACGCTTCCTGACTAATAGTGTCATTGGAATTATAATTCCTTGATAATGTATAAAGAGAGCCAAGTTGAAACCATCGAGCACAAAGTTATTAAGTTGTGTTACCTTTATATCCGCAGATGTTTGCGCCGTTCATCTGGAAACCGAATAATTGGTTGTTGAAACTGTCAGCAATGGATCCCTTCAAATATTCGAAACTGGCAAAGTTATCTCCAGACCAGTGAATTCCATATTTGCTTGAACCCAAAGTCGAGCCTCGACTCACGATAAAAGGTCTTATGTTTTTACTCTTTAAGAAAAGGTAGGTTGAATGGGTTTGTAATAAAGAGTGAAAGACATGAACGTTGGCTTCACTGACATTACCGTAATGAGTTGAGTTTAGAGAAATTGTACGGCTTTCAATACCATCGAATCCTGGCTGATAGGGAAGATCTTTGCTGTAGTCGAAGATAGGAGAGTCAGTCGAAGCATGGCATGGCCCATCACAGAAGTTAGTCACTTCATTTAAATTTAACCAAATTCCCGAAAATTTAGCTTTTTAATAAAAAATATTAAACATATCTTGCCAGTACTGAGTTGCATTAGGCTGGAAGAAATCAACAAAAACAGTCTATCCAGACCACTGTTTTCCAACAAACGGTTTTTTGCTACTAGCCTCAGTGACATATACTCCTCTTTTCAATCCTTCTTCATAAGCTGCACCAGACACTTTTATTCCTGCATTGATGACTGGAATCAAGGGATTTCTACCGATTAGATCGGAAGGAAATCTGCTTTAGTCATATGTGAAATCCTCGCCATCTATCATATAATCTATATCTGCCCAAACTGACTCAAGAGGAACTCCATTGTTATAGTAACTGTAAATCATATAGCTGATTTCTGAATAATTTTTATAACCCAATCGACCCTCATGAAAACCTAAACTCCAGAAGGGAGGAATTAAAGACCGTCCTGAATATGCGTGCAGTTTTTAGATTGTTTCTTCAGGACTTTGCTCTCCCAAAAAGAAGCGAAAATCAATAACTCCTCCAATCACTTTATAAGTAATGTAGTTTTGGCCTAATCTGGTCTCTTTAATGACATCCATGGCATTAGAACTTCGGAAATAGTTGATATGAAAAAGTTAATTGCGCTCCTTGAGTAAGTAAAAGGGGAAGTATCCATAAGTTTGCAATCCCTGTCCGCGATCAATGGTCTGTCCTCTATCTCTATTGAAAATGGTCCACTTTCCATCTTTCTTTCTGAAACTCTCCTCAAACCTTTAACCAAACCCATAGATATAGGCAGAATCTACCTAAGTGCCAATCTCCAAGTAGTGATCACTATAAATGATATTTTTATTATAAGTCGAAAACAACACAGCCCCATTCTATCTTCGAATCACTTTGAAATCAAAAGGATTTTCAGTGTAGGTAAAATCTATCGCTGAGGCCGAAATGGGGAAGCTGAAATTTCCATAAGGATCGATGGGAAAAATACCAGTTTGAGGTACTTCAAAGCGTTTGTTTAAGGGATCTATGATTTTGAAAGTAAAGTCGCTATAGGCAAGGCAGTTAAAAGTGAACACCAAATTTCTAATTATAGGACTTGTGGGCTTCAGATAGTAAGTATCCTTCCCGGTGTATGACAAAAGCAGTGTGACAGAGGTCAAATCTTTATTAGAATCAATGACTTTGTACTCTGACTTAGCGAAAGTGCATGATTGCAATAGGTATAAAATGGTTAAAATGATCAGTTTGCAAGTTTGAGTCATCTAAGTTAGTAGAGTAATAATCAAAAATAAATCTGCAATCTATATCTCTTTATAATTTAATTATTTGTTTCATTGGATCATTATTCTCGAGAAAGATGTGTAGGCGAAGAAACTGGAATGGGGATCGTGATGACCTTAGGGCCAGATATCGCCAGAGGAACTGCTAACTCCACTACCACGATCTCATCTCCGAAAGTTAAATGAATTTAATCGATAAAGATCTGCTGGTTGAAGTCACGGCCGCCCAAATATGCGATATCAATCTGAAGAGTGCGGAGAATGGATGAGATGCTTGCCACAAATGTAAAAACATACTCACAACCTTCACGAGTGCACAGATCAACAAGAGTATCATTATGGTAATCCTTGATGGAAAGAATAGCGCCGACTGAAACATAGCCTTTATGAGTTGCGTTGGATCTCCTGGAATCAAAGCGAAGACCTGAAAGGAGAACAAAGTGATTGTCAAGTTGTTTTGTATTGACTACCTTTTCTGTGTCTTGTTGGAAAAGGATGTGTCCTTCTTTAATGAAAAGTGGTACTCTATCAGTCAATTTTACGTTCTATATTAAATGGGTTCCAGCTGCGTATCTGACGCCAGTGTAAATGCAATGCCAGTTACCTTCGGGTAAGTAAATCTTTCTTGAAGTTGTGCCTGCCTCAACGATAGGAGTCGCCAAAAGATTAGCACCGATCAAAAACTAAGTATCTGCAATATCATCCACATAGGTATTAGTATCTTTGGGGTATTCGAAGAAAAGAGGTCTCCAGATAGTTCCTAGTCCTTTCTTGCTGACGAACAGGTAATAGTAATATTTAAGTAAAGAATATCTAAGCTTGAGGTTATTCTTAGCCGATTGAAGGACAACGTCTCCGAGGGCATAGGGCTCTTGACTATTGCTATCAATCGAGTTGTGATCTCTAGCGAAAGTATAGAGAGCTGCAAGTTGGAACCATCTAGCGCAAATCTCCTCAGTGGTGTTACCTCCAAATCCGCAGACATCTGGACCGCTCATCTGGAAACCGAATAACTGATTGTTGAAACTGTCAGCAATGGATCCCTTCAAATATTAGAAACTGGCATAATTATCTCCCGTCCAATGAATTCCATATTTGCTAGAACCTAAAGAAGAGCTTCGGCTCACAATAAAAGGCTTTAAATTTTTGCTTTTCAGGAAAAGGTTGGTTGCATGAGTTTGCAATAGAGCGTGGAAAGCATGAACATTAGCTTCACTGACATTACCGTAGTGAGTTGAATTTAAAGAAATTGTATGACTTTCAATTCCATCATCTCCTGGTTGATAGGGAAGATCTTTGCTGTAATCAAAGACATGAGCATCAGTCGAAGTCTCACATGGCCCATCACAGAAGTTGGCCAATTCGTTCATGTCCAGCCAAACTCCCGAGAATGGAACCTTGCTATAAAGGTTATTGAGCATATCTTGCCAATACTGAGTAGCATTAGGCTGGAAGAAATCAACAAAGGTCGTTGCTCCAGGCCATACTTTTCCAACCAATGGTTTTTTGCCAGTCGCATCAGCAACATATACTCCTCTTTTCAATCCTTCTTCATAAGCAGGGCCTGAAGTTTTAATTCCCGCATCAATTATAGGAATGTATTTATATTTAGAAAGAATATCCTTCATCTAATTGAGAGGGAATCTACTCTAGTCAATGGTGAAGTCCTAGTAATCGATCATATAGTCGATGTCAGTCCAGATAGTATCAAGAGGAATGCCATTAGTTTCATATTTTGAAATGACTTCACGAAGATAGCTCACGTCTTTGTATCCCCATCTGCACTGATGGAAACCAAAACTCCAGAAGGGAGGGATTAAAGCACGTCCTGAGTATGCGTTTAGCTTTTAGACTGTTGTTTCAGGGCTTTGTTCTCCTAAGAAGAAACGGAAGTCAATAATTCCTCCAATTACTTTATAAGTAAGATATTGCTTGCCATCTTTAGTTTCTTTGATAGCATCCAAAGCATTCGAACTTCTGAAATAGTTGATGTGGAAAAGTTGATTGCGTTCTTTGAGCAAATAAAATGGGAAATATCCATAAGTTTGTCTTCCCTGTCCATGGTCAATGTTCTGTCCTCTGTCTCTGTTGAAAATGGTCCACTTCCCATCTTTCTTTCTAAAACTCTCCTCAAATCGTTCTCCCAATCCATAAACATAGTCAGTATCCAACTCAGTTCCAATCTCCAAATAATGATCACTATAAACGAAATTTGTGTTGTAGGTCGAGAATAGAATTGCAGCGTTCTATTTTCGGATAACTCTGAAGTCAAAGGGGCTCTCAGTATAGTCGAATACAAATCCAGAAGCAGCAAGAGGGAAGCTGAAATTTCCAAATGGATCAATAGGGAAGGCTCCAGTTTGGGGAACCTCAAAGCGCTTATTGCTAGCATCTACAATTTTGAATGTAAAATCATCAAAGGTTAGACAATGGAAGGTAAAGATTAAAGTTTTGATGATTGGACTGGTGGGTTTGAGATAGTAGTCATCCTTTCCAGTATAGGTGAGATGGAGAGTTACAGACGAGGCATTTTTCAGGGCATCAGTGACTTTATACTCTGACTTTGCGAAAGCAGAAGAGAGTAGAAGGCACAAAACCGTGAAAGCAATGAGTTTACAGGCTTGCGTCATTGGATATGTTGCAAGTTAGTAGAGTAATAATATTGAGGTAAGGATAAAATAACACGAATAGTAGATTAATTAACCCAACAGATAAAAATGATTTATGATAACCAAACATCCATTTTTTGTTGTTCGTCCACGATTCATGGTTTAATATCATAAAATAGTATCGCAATTCAATATTTGGTCATTTGTACTTGTTGAATTAAATAAAACAATCATGTTCAATTCAGCCAAAACTAAAAGCCAGGAATAACTAATTAAGTTCTGAAATGAAAGTTCTTTGTCTTTAAAGTACATTAATTTAAACAGTCATGGCTATTAACTCATTATAATTAGATTCATGAAGTCTTTGCAATAATTACAATATTGAATTTGCAAATCCTTCAATACTAAGATGAATTTTACTGAGTTTAATAATTTATGTCATTCCCTCGGCTTAAAAAATGTTTAATAAAAAGGACGCCGGTGGGATTTGAACCCACAATCCTGATTGGGGAAATCATTTGAATGTTAATGAAATGATACGCCTTAACCGTTCGGCCACAGCGTCGTAGCTGTTCATTCCTCTCCAGAAAAATGGATACTCTCTGAAATTGTCTAATTATATAATTCTTTTATAATAGACAGCATCTGCATTAGAGTGAAATCAATTGCAAAGGTACAATAAGCAAATATGCTATGAATTTCATTCATAATTGACTTTTATTATATTCGCAGTTCAAGGAGAAATGAACTTTGCGATTAATTGGATTGGAAAAATTACTTTTAATATTTTTAATTAAAAAAAGACGCTGGTGGGATTTGAACCCACACTCCTGATTGGAAATCATTTTGTTTTTTAATCAATTTTGTTGATAAAATGATACGCCTTAACCGTTCGGCCACAGCGTCTTAGCTGTTCATTCTTGTCTCAAAAGATGGGTATTCTAAGAAATTCATAAAAAATATTATTCTCTTATAATCAATGCTATCCTTAATTAATTGCAAAATGTATATAATCAAAGATTAGTGTAGTTTTGTTGAGGCTTAAGAATATGAAGGAATGATTCTTGATATTAATGGTAAGAATTATTGTTGATAGTTTGAAGTAAAAACGATGCTGGTGGGATTTGAACCCACACTCCTAATCGCCCTTTGGATTGGGAAATCATGTTATCAAATGAAATTTTGATGAAATGATACGCCTTAACCATTCGGCCACAGCATCTTATATAACTAAAACTCGTCCAATAGCCAAGAATAACGTCCAATTTAAAATAACCCAATTCTTTTCCAACAAATAAAATCTAAATATACAAATTCAAAGTTGAATATATAAGCCTATTTATATTAATAAGATATTGAGAAGCCATTCTTAGCACAATTAACTCAAGTTTGAAATTAATCATAGTTCTGAATCATATACACAATTGTAGATTCAGGTTATTCTCCAGTTTTATTTATATCTTATTTTATTGTATGTATCGTGGTCTTTAAAATAAATTACCAATAACCTTTAAACATTAACAAACGAACTATGGGAAATACAACTAGATCCGAACATCTACAAAATAAGGAGTTGCATGAACGACTCGGATCGGTCATCTTGAACGATGCCACCGATTAATAAGGCAACCTTTATGAACAAATGACTCTTACCAAGGTAGTTGAGACTGAAGCTGAGTTCAATCGGTGGTATAAAGACATGAGCAAGATAGAAGACAGCGTAACTCGATAGGTACTGCTGCTACCGATTAAAACAGTTTTTGAGTCAACTGGCTTTTGCGGATCCAGCGGAGTGGTGCATGTAACAGCTAATTAACGCAGCTAACCTATGATCACTTCCCATACGTCTTCCAAGTCGAGGTATAAAACCGTCGAAAGATAAATCGTTTCTTTCTGTAGACTTAACTGTGGTATCTGTTATACAATATGATCCGTGCAGGTTCTAAATTCGAGAAATATCATTCGAAAATAGGTGACGTACATCCTAGTAACATTCTCATCAATAACGATGGATTAGTAAAACTTATCAGCACTTGCAGTTTTCCCAGGGAGGGAAGTAATTTTTAGAAATTAATTGATAACCCCAAGGCGAAAGTATTTTTAGGTATTTTTCAGCTTATGCAGCACCTGAATAAATGGAGCAGCACTCTGTTGAAATGGGGGATTATCCCAAGAATATCGATCCATCCACTGCAGAATGCTATAGTATTGGATTGTGTTTACTCTCGGCAGGTACGCTCGAGGATGTGGATTCAATCTACGCCAATGATACTGGATAGAGAAAGATTCTGAAACACAAACTGAATCTTTATCTCAAGCAATTTGGCGAAAAGTACAGTAGTTTTTTGCACTCCCTAGTAATGGGTTTATTAGTAGACTCTCCTTTTGAAAGGAAGAAGTGCAGTGAAATATACTCCACTCTATACGAATATGAAGAGAAGATACTTGATTTGGAATCATTTCTGCCAGCAAATAGCAGACTAATCAATTATGCCCAGCAACCTCTTCAGCAATCAAGCAGTAATTTTCCAAGACAATTGGTCCAGAGTAATGTCATCTACCAACCACAACCGCAACTACAGCCAATGTCAAGAGCCAACGTAACCAATGTCTATTACAATCCAAATAACAGCAATCCTGTTATGGTTAATCCTATTTAGAGTTTATATATTCCTGCTAATCAGGTTAATTTTAGACCTCCTTCAGGTTTTCCTCGCAATGGAGGATTTCCCCTTTAATCTTCCTCTCAAATGCAAGGGTTTCGAAGCTCTGGAAACGTTTCGGTCTACAATGGGCAGCGATGATATAATTTCTCATTACATTTGCATTATTATTCTTTCATTTTATTTAGGAATATGGCTTAGCGTTTCTTCACTTGTTCTAATGAAAATCCTCTCTAAAGTGATACTTTAATTTAATCTTCATTAATAATTAGTATTTGATATTGTTTGTATTGAATAAATTAACAAATAATTTTTGTTAATAATAATTAAGTTTTGGCAACCCATTAACATGGATCAGCGTATCACTTAAGTGTCCAATCTCAAATCCTAATACTCAAAAAGGACTTCGGTTAATTACAGCTTTCCTCCCAAAGAATAAGACTAAAAATAATGCTGGTAGGATATCTAATACATTCTCTCCCGTAATGATGTACTTGAAAGTCTGTTCTTCCAACAGGCTAGCAAACATATCCGCATTCGCTTGCTAAATTGGATTGAAACTTTCGAAAAGATAAAAATCAATAAAGTATGGAAAAATAACAGGAATCATTATATCAAATTGATGAAATTGATGTGCCAATGCGAGTATCTCACTTTTCCTTTTAATACGCTTCCAACCTCTCAAGATTTACCCACCCTCAAAAAGCATTAGATTAATCTCATTATCGATGAGGTCGAAAGATAAGTCAAAGCTTTAAAATTTACAAGCAGAAAAATGAGCTCTGCATTTGAAAGTCAAGGAACATCTTCTCCCAAATGGTGTTCATATAATGGAATGCATCAAATTTCAACACCCAAAAAATAATCAAATAAATTAAGAACCTTTGAAAGTGTCAGTTTTGGGGAATAATAGAGCAACACGCGTCAAATGAAATCAATAAAGTTAAACAAGCGTGCTGCATATGAGTTTGAAGGTGATTATGAGTAAAAGACTGCATAAATGAGAGGTTTCTAATATAATAAAGGTTATGAGTATTCAACCTACAGCAAAGGGAGTATAAACTATGAAGATGATTATAGAATAGGTTTTAAAATGGATGAAATGTAAAATAAACCCAGAAAAAGCAGTCTTCAATTAAAGTAGAGCAAAACAATCTTATCAGAGACGACCAATCAAAGCCGATCATCCCTTCAGAACATCAAATTGAAAAAATAAGACGAAACTGGCCTAAAGAAGGTAAATCAAAGTGGTTCTAAACCTCCAATTTATCAGAAAAACAAATTGAAAAACGTAAAGAAAATATAAATAAATTTTAAAAAGAAAGAGTAAAAATAAAACGAGTATTTCGCTTAAAAATAATACTGGATGTCCAACAGTGGAACTGGCAACAATACAGGTACCGGTACTCCCAAATACTTTGAGTTTTGTCAGGCCCAGCCAAGTCTCAACATCGAATAATCAGTGGAAATGATTAGTTTTAGATCGCATGAAGGTGAGACTTGTGATTGCACTAACAATATGCTGGGAGACAATTGGTTTACAAACTGGTTTAGAACTCAATAATGATTGTTTTTATAGAGTTTTTATCTTATAACGCGCAGAACCATTTTTGATAGGAGCTTTAAATTATCAAAGATTATAATAATTATTTTCCTATTGAAATGGAAAAGAGTCTAAAAATTGTTGCTTTATCAGACACCCATTCCAGCTTCAGTCAATTCTAGCAAATCTACGAGGAAAAGATAAAAGGAGACATTTTCATACATGCGGGTGACTTTACGCGATACGGTCGGGAGGAACATTTCAAGTAATTTTTTAATTGGATTGAAAAAATAGATTTTAAGCACAAAATAGTAATCTCCGGAAATCACGAGATTTCACTCGATAATAAAATGCCACTAAAGCACTTCAACAAGTTTAGAGATAAGTATAATTGCAGGGTATGTGATGACTAATAAAGTTGAATCGGGAGACAATTATTGAATAGTTAAAAAAGAGATGCATTTACTTAGAACATGATATGGTGGAGGTAGAAGGGTTGAAGATATTTGGGTCGCCCTATACACAGCACTACTCGAAGGGAGCTTTTCAATATCCCAAGACCGATGATGAATTAATTTGGAGCACAATACCAGAAAATATAGATATTTTGATCACTCATGGTCCACCTCTGAATATTCTTGATGTTTCTAGAAAAAATGAAAATGTTGGATCCCCCAGCCTTAGAAAACGAGTGTTTTAGATAAAACCGAGACTGCATGTCTTTGGACATATTCACTAGTCACATGGAATTGTCGAGGAGCAAGGAATTACATTTATGAATGTTGCAAGGTAATTTTAAATTTTTCGATGGAATTGATCTTTTTATAATTCTAAAACTTTCTATTTTTTATATGTAAATCATGGATCATTCTGTGATCAGATTCTTACGGGATAGTTCAATTATTTCTTGCTTCATATCTTCCACAACTTCTGCGCTTTCAATCTCCCCATTCGAAGTCAAGGATAAATAAATTACCATTCTGGATGTGGTTGAACCCTGATTCCAGAAGACCATCAGATAGAGTTTGGCTCCGTCAGTGATTGCGGGCTTGAACCCAAAACATAAATGATCTATCATTAAATTAGTTCCTTTGCTATATTTTCCTTTCATTGTCTGTCCCTGATAGCAGGTTTATTCGATCGGTTGCTCATCTGCTGTGAGGTAAATATATTTAATATCATCGACTGCTTTCCATTCATAATCTTGCTTGAGGGTGACATTGATTGACCATTGCAATCGAGGAGCAGGAGTGATAAATTTGCATAATGAGAGAGTGGCGATATCGTTTGTTCCCACCTATTGACATGAGTTGGCACTGATGCTGACGACAAAGAGAAAACAAATTAAAAGTAGATATATTTTCATTTTATAAATTATATAGAGTCATCTGAGCTGTATTTAAATATTTGCCAATGCTATTACTTCATTTTACAAAGAACCTCTCGGATGAGGTAAAACATATCAAGCCATTCTATTCCCAATCTTATCTTGGGAGGCTTCACGCTTTTAACTATGCTATAATAATATAATTAGATAATGTTTGACAAATAAAAAGCAAAATAATTAGAACAACGTAGCCGCAATCGCGGTCTTTTATCCAAAGAGCTATACCATAATGATCAACTTTAACTTTAAAGCAAGCGAAAGCAAATGAAAATAGAACTTGACAGACAGGTTGAGGAACATAGACGACAAAAGGAAAAATAAAAAATGTAACAGTAACTTAGAATCAAACGGGAAGAGGAGCAAATCAATTGTTACTATAAAAATATATAAAATCGTTAAAAAAAAATGAGCATTAATTCATCCAATTTACAAGGATCAAGTATGAAGTATAGCAATCAACCTTATCAAACATATCCTAATGAGAATCAAAGTGACAGTAAGGTTAAAGCAAGTTTGCTGCAAATCAAAAATGATAATAATTCTAAGGTTACCTCTTTTAATGGACCATAAATTCCTTTATTGCCTGTAATGTCCTTAGAATAAAATTTGCCTTTAGATAGTGAATACTATCAAAAAAATGTTTTGACTAACAGTAAGCAAAATTTACATAAGCAAAATATTGGAAGTGTACCCCTTCTTGATTTGCCCGTTGATTCTCGGCTTCAAGGGGGAAATTTTAAGAAGCTAAAAAATAATAATGCAAAACGCTAGAAAACTTTGGAAGCAATTAAGGAATACCCTATTGATCGTAAAGATCAACAGAGTGAAATTTTAGATGTGCTAAAACCGTCAAATATAAAATACGAACATCGAATAATTATGAAAGACTAGGGAGATACAAGTATCGTTTAGGATACTGATCATTTTTTATCAAAACAATAAGTTCATCATGAAGAGATAAAATAAGAAATTACGGCTGTTTAAACATAAAATGAGTCATTGAAGCAATAGCTCAAAAAGAGTCAATAGGCGATCTCTTTGCTGATAGGGGCAGTCCGGTCGAGTGAAAAGCTTGATAAATATCGAGTTCAGGCTGAGAAAATATTAGCGGGAGAAAAGAACGAGAGTGTTCCTCGTAAATAGAAATAAGAAAGTAAAAAATAGTAAGAGCACCTAATGCTTCCCAAAATAACTGTGAAACATCAATCGATCCTTCATGACTATTTAATATTGGCTGCTCGCAAAGGTAAAAAACTCAAATGAAAGTCATTTTTGAAAATGCATAAAGACTACCTCATATTTAGATCAAAACTATAAAATTATTAATTATGTAAATATTATCAGTTATTAGAGTTTAGAAGTAGCCTCAACAGTCGGGAATACTTTTGAGATTACCGAAAAGCTAGATTTAGGGGTATATCTGATCGATCTGGCCTCGCATCTTGCTGATGTAATTGATATTAATGGATGAAATTGCACCGATTTCCGTACATGCAATACCATTTGTTTTTAAAGAAATCACACTCTTTCGTTTTATACTTGTTGTTCAGTTAATGGTCCCGCAGTAATTATTGTGATCCATGCGCGAATTTACAACGCTTTTAGTAGGGACAGTATCCGTATTCCATAAACTGTCGACAAAGCTAGACTTTTTTCTTTTTGATTTATTAGGGATTCAGTGAATATCTTGAATCTGGTGAAGGAGTAGCGGGCAATGAAGTTTGCTTTTTATCAAAATAATTCCAATAAGTAATGGTGCTTTTTTTAACTTCAATCATTGGATGATGTCTCGAGTTGAGCAAACAATTTTTAAAATATATAAAATCTAGACTTCCCATTTAAGATAGACCTATAAATCACTATCCAACTTTATGTATTTAGTAGTTAAATTTAAAAATAATGTGGAAAGTATTTCAGGCAGGATCACTTTATCAAAGTAATTAATTATTAATAAGTTGGCAAATCGAGTAAATCTATAGATTTTGATAATATGAGGAGAAATATTTCCATCTTGCTTTTTACTAGTAGAAATTACTATTTTGTTTAACTTTTATATTTTATGGCAATGCCAAAGGGTTAGATTTTGGACATTGATATATTTTAGGTTTTATTAAATAAAATTAGTAATTTGATATATATATATAGAGCTAACATAACTTATAGAGCGAATCTTTATTCCAACATTTTATCATAAAATTAATAAGTTGAAAAATATTTTTTTCAATGTTTACTTCATATGGAGAAGGAGAGAGAGACGGCAGAATAAATTACGTAGAAGACTACAATCATTATTAAGAGCATTAAATACCAGTTAAATTAAAAGAAGAATAACTGTAAGATTAAGAAAATATTTATGAAAAATATCAATAAGGAATGGCAAGAAATAAAAACATAGAAGAAGAAATAAAGTATAATCAAGATAGAGTTAATAAAAATATAATAGTGGAATACAAAAATGAAGAGTAAATAGTAAAAGAATATATACAAAATACAGATATGATAGTAAAAATTAAAAAAGAGAAGAAAGAGATTAATGATAGAGGTGAAGCCGAAAAAGAAGTTGGTGAAGATTTGGTAAAAAGTGAAGAAATTAATAATAAATATTAAGAAGAAAGAATAATATAATAAGAGAAAAATATCGAAATCAAAAAAAAGAATAAGAATCAAAAAAAGAAATAAAAAAAGAGAAAAAACAAAGAAAAAATGAAATAAGAAAGAAGATAAAGTAAATAAAAAAAATAGGATATCAAATAAAAAAATTCCTAAATTAAAGTAAACTAACAAATTACAGTGGATGCAGTTGAAGTGAGCTAAGTGGAGGTCTAAACTGTTGCCTAAATACAAGTAAACTAACAGATTACAGTGGATGCAGTTGAAGTGAGCTAAGTGGAGGTCTAAACTGTTGCCTAAA
>Ga0302188_10000717_pt1 | contig 27338 bp, 18 predicted proteins | sample II_Bog_E2_1_FD_198783 | JGI IMG/M metagenome (GOLD analysis project Ga0302188, IMG submission 198783) | Peat permafrost microbial communities from Stordalen Mire near Abisko, Sweden - II_Bog_E2_1 | ecosystem: Environmental > Terrestrial > Soil > Wetlands > Peat | place: Sweden: Abisko...
CCAACCCCAACCCCAACCCCAACCCCAACCCCAACCCCAACCCCAACCCCAACCCCAACCCCAACCCCAACCCCATAATTTTAAAGAAAAATATTATCAGAGTGTGCAATATATATATGATGGATATCGAGTTATTTCCATTTAATTTAATTTTAATAATTATGCAAACCCAAAGCATAAAGGTAGAATTCTATATCAAATATGACTTAATTGAGCTGCTTTAAAGGATATCGATAATCATGTTAATCCTTCCATGCAAACATTGCACATTGCAGCTTATTAATGAATATTTACAATGTCTCTCAAACTTAGCTTTTTACATCTTTGATAGCACACATTGCAGAAGAGTACAATGTTATTAATCTCAGCTCGGCAGGTTGTGCAAGTTGGACTCGTCTTGAACCATCCCGCGATGCATATCAGGTGGAACCCATGTCCGCAGCGAGTTTTAACATTCAGTTATTGATTCAAGCAAATGTTGCAAACTTACCAATGGCGGAATTACTCATCAGATTATATATTTTCCCACTTTTTATTATTTACTGAAGGATTCCGATTCATATTAGTTTCAGTAACTCCTACTTAGTTATTGGATGGCTCTTAATTGCAGCAGCGTTTGCGAATGCAGCATATGAGAAGGATAGTGAGTGGAAGACCAAAAAGTAAACCAAAAAACAGTGGGAAAAAAATAATGGTAAAATAATCGAGTGTGCAAGATAATCCATCACTTGAAGGAATATATCCTGAGGAACAACTATCACATGAGGAAAATTCACAGATATCACAGTGATCAAGGCAGGCATAGTAGGACTGAAGAAGTAAAGTGAATGCCAAAAATAAGATCATAAGATTATTACTGAGCAATATAGATGTCTGACTGATCATAATATAAAAGATAAAGAAAAGCTATTTATCTATTATGATGAATTTAATTTAAATAAATGTAAGTGTTCAAACATACCGATTGCTAAAATATGGTTATATATCAAATAAACAAGGATGCACTAATTTTAATTTATTTAAAAGTACATTAATCATTGCATTTGATATTTTTAGTATAATTTTATTAGGTTCATGCAGAAAGAACAGCAATAACATAAATAACTCGAGCTCTTACTATTTTCAAACATTTTGAATTTGCATCTTTTAATTTTATGATCAGAAATAGATATTTGGCATCAGGATCACCATATTTATCATTATATTCATATTGAATATCTGTGTATGTATGTTATAAAAAACAGAAAAAATATCTTTATTATATTTCAGGTGCACTTTTAGTATCGTCAATTTCAAAAATTAAATAAATATTATCCATCCTATATTATAAACTATTAATCATATATGGATATTTTCAAACTCATTTTTCTCATTATCATTCCAGCTTTACTTCTTTTCGCGGCAATTGGAGCATATGATTATGGAATTGATCATCAAGTCTTTGAAGATCATACTCCTATTCAAATGACCTACGACTCTTACGTTCTCAACAAGACCTCATCCTGGCCAGACCGATTTTCCTTTAGAGAAGAGCATGACTACAATGTAGAAAAGCGGAAAATTGCTGGAACTCGAGAAAACTATCTTTAAGTGAAACGAAATAAACAGACCTATCTCATTGAATACGAAGCAGAGATTGATCTTTCACTTATTGAAAGCGTTTAGGAAATCCGCGAAAGAAATGACAAAGCTCAATATCCTGGTAGATATTTTATTGTTCAATACGATAGATTTGTGGAAATTGTGTACTTCGACCATCAGTCTTTGGAAACAGATGAAGGCACTTATGAAGCATAAATTTGCTTAGAGTTACCCCTGGAGTCAGATAGCAATGCACGCTATCACATTGATGAACAGGGAAACATATGGATAGTGACTGAAGCCATGAATAAATTAGTTTTTATTCAGATATATTCTTGTTTACACAGCAAACTCATTCATGAGTTTAGATATGCTCTTTCGAATGATAATTTTATCAATGAAATCAGTAAAGTGGTAAAAAAGGGATAAGGGTGCATGATTGTGGAGGTTATTACCTATGGTCTCATGCGAGTAGAACTTCAAGTTTGCCCTTAGCATTCAGGATAAGTTATTAAATAAATAGGGCATTATGCTGCCAGCTATCTTAATTATAAAGAGGTCACCACCCCAGAATGGCAAGCCTTTGATGGAAACTAACACTCAATTTACAGGTTGGAGTTCAATTAGGTTATAAATCATATTCTTAACATAGTTTCCTTGGGCTAGGAGAAAGCAAAGACCACCAAGTAATCTGCTTAAGAAGGATTAATAAACTTTGATATCATTGCAGTGGATGAGTTAAATGGATACCTATTGAAATTTTCGAGGGACAAAAGAGAAACAGGCATGGTGACTTTGGGAAAATATATGATTGATGCTAAAACTCCTCTTTTCCATGATAATCCTTCCTACGATCCATTTGGCATTCTTGACGTAATTGATCGTGAACAATCATCATAAGAAAATCCATAATTTGAGCATCGTTATTTAGCGCCAGGCACAAATGAGACCAAGAGTGCAATATACAAAGCAGCATATCGTACTTATCCTGATAAGGTTCAGCATTTGGGATTGGGGAACAAGGTAATTATCTTTTGGCCTCAAGATGATCTGAAATAAGATGATTTCCACTTCATCCGTACCCGTGAAGGTGGCATAGTGACTGAGGGGATTAAATTCAAGGGTACTTTTGACAAGATGCCACTTGAGTATGAGTAAGTATTTCAATTGGTTGACAATAAAGCTCAGTAAGTGATGCCAGGGATATTCTAGCTTCATGCAGGCTATGTAAATTTAATGACAAAACTTATAAAAAATAAAAATTCGGATGATTTCTCTCGAGTGGATTTGATAAATACTCTGGGAGGTAAACCAGTATTAAGCCACTACATCTAAGCTAAAAATGGGTTTAGTTTTATCTCAACAATGCTTCTGAACAACGAATGGTGGGTGTTATAGTACAATAAAAATTAACTTACTAGTCAGGCCACAAAATATGAATTATATGTCAACTCATCCAATCCCTCCCAAATATTAAATATAAAACGCTCTTATGGACTCGTGGGAAGTCCTCAGCATTCGGATGGAGAAGATGATTTGGCCACTCTGATGGACGAATACTCTTTCAAAAATAAAAAGGGTTACATATTGTTGAATGTTTACCGTTGTGTTGATGAATATTATTACTTCGAGTTCAGTGACTCTACTGGTAGTGATTATGGCGTGGCTCGCATCCATTTCAAAAATCTCAGCAATAGACAAGTAAAGAAAAGTAAAAAATATTCGGGAACATTTGAAAAACACCTACTTGTTTAGGAAAAGCATATGATTCCCGAAAAATTCAGTCGACAGCCTTACGCGGTGGCACTCAAAGGTGTCTCATTGTTTGCCCACTTGCCATAAGTTATTGGAAAAGGTAGGAAAGATTCTTGGCATCATTACTGCACAAAGCATTCTAATTTTCATCGACTATAAAAATCAGGAAAATATTATCTTTTCCCAATGCAGTTTTACGCTAAGGGAAGCTACGGTTGTAAATATGGTTCAGATTAACCTTATTCTGATACAATATTTGGATTTAACATGCGAAATCTTATTAGCAAAGCTAAGTTACAATTATTTGAAAAGGTTGAACTACGTCGTTAAATTGTCTATAAAATAATGTGTTGGCTACCTATATACTTGACTTTTCTAGGAATATTGTATCTAATAAATGCTTTCTGCAGCAGAAAAGAGGTGCCAACAGAGAACAAGAAAAAAAATTGATTAACACTCAAAATATCTAAAATTATTATATTGATTAATCACACTTTTATTTACTCTACGCAGTTAACCATTTTTTAAATGATAAGCAAGCATGCGAACGTATTAAATTTTAATGATGTGAATTATAATTTCAATTTTTGCTGATATTGTCTTCTTACAGATTAAGTTGGATGATCATCATATAGCATAAAATAAATATTTCATTTCATCTCAACAAGAATATTTTTTAATTTTAAAAATACTAATAATGTTATATAATAGAGCATGAGTAAGAGAGTTTATCTGCTCACATTCATGGGATACGTATCACTGCATGCTCTCAGGACAATTTACTCCTACTCCAAACCCTATTTCCAAAAGGAGTATGAATTACCTAAAATGTACCTTGCAATCTTGGATTCTTCCATATACATTTTCCTCGGTATAGGCTTTTTGATACGCAGTCCAATTGTTAGTTAGCACTAACTAAAGTAAAATTTCATTGTCACATCAATCTTATCTTGTCTCTGCTATGCTTTATTCCCCTTTCTCGCAGCTATACATTTCTTGGATTCAAGTAACATCTAAATTTTGCTGCTTTTACTCATGATGGGCTATGGATATTTTCAACTAAACTTTTGGCCAACTATTCTGTATATATTTAAAGATTATTTCCGCAACGAGGAGGATGGTTGCCTCATTGGATTTTGGTCCTCAGCAGGAGATTTTGGAAATATTTTTGGATTTTTATTTTCTTCTCTACTGCTACTGCAATTTGGACTTCCTTGGTAGACTCCTCTTCTCATTTTCTCAACTATTCTCCTTTTGATGTCTGTAGCTATCTATTTCTTTGCTAACCGTAAGAGCTAATAGTAAAGATAGAATTAATTCTATGCTGGAGCCAGAAGCAGCAACAGAATACCGAGTGTAAATGCTATCAGTTGGTCTTAGTATTGGTAATTTATTAAAAAATCAGTATTCTAAATCAAAACCGCTTTATTTTTATTGTCTTTTTGTCTCTTTAAGGCCATGCTTTACACTTTCTTATTGTGGCTACCAACTTATTTAGATAACAAAGGTCGTAAGGACTTATCTGCTCAAATTCCCATGCTGTTCAATTTAGCCACAATCTTTGGATCATTTCTTATGGGTAAGCTATACTAAAAGAATAAAGATTAAGAACACAATCAAATGGCACCTCAGTTAGTTCTTGCAACCGCGGGGCTGGTCGTTATAGCTGGGCTTATTATCATTAATTTAACTAATTTTGAACCTGTTCAGTTTAGGATAGTGGTCATGGTTGAGGGATTTGCTATTGGAGGTGTTTTTAATATTTTATGTTGTAACTAAACAATTAGAATAGCAGGAGAAGACCCCCAATATCTAGATCTGGTCACTTCCTTTTCTATGGGAGTCGGGAATTTTTCTGTGGGTTTGGTAGAATTGATGGTTGGATTATCATTGGGATAGTAATAGGAGAGAGATGGCTCTAGTTCAGGATATGATAACGTGTTCAAAGTGCAGTTAGTAGTGGCCATAATCGCGGCAGTGTTGCTGATAATCAGAGCTAATCTAATCTTTCGAGACGAAGTGCAGCCTCGACAAAAGGAAATTGAATTAAAGAATCTTTTGAAATAATGAATAGATCTAAATGATAAATATAGATTTATAAGTTTTGATAAGTTTTATTTTATAAAAATAAACTCAATAAATCGAAGCAGTTATTTTAGACCACTGCTCGAAATCAAGAGTCATTAAACTGATATTTGAGTCAAGCAATCTCAAAAGTTCATCGCTGAATATAATAACTGAAATCGTATTTGATTTTGCAAATAATAATTCTGATAAACGCATTTAATACTTCTTTAGATTTTATTTTTGAATTGTTGTCCGAACCAAATTAGCTTTGAATTATCAGCTAAAGTCATAGAAGAAATATTTTTATTTTTACAAAATTAGGTTTGACTCCACTCTACTCCTTAAATTCGATAAAAATTACTCAAAGTTTAACCAATTGTAGAGTTTCATCCAGATTTCATCTTAGGATGACGGATCATATCATTTACGACAAATTTGTTGACTGGGGTGTGGTATTTGAGGACACAGTGGGTCCTATTTTGCAAATGACGTCATATGAAAAGTTAAAAACAATCACTCTGGCCTGGATTTGGACAGGCTGCCCCTCACCAGTATGTAGAAGGACACCCCCACTGCCAAGGCTGTCCTTTTCCAATTTTGGCTGTGCTTCCTGGCCAAGCAAGCTGTGATAGCAGCCATCACTAAAGAGAATATGAAAGCCAAAGTCTTAACGCTCCGAGTATTCACCTGCTTGTCCTCCTGAGTCTAAATTTAGTCAAGGGAGCTATCTAAAGCAGCTGTGGGGAGAGTTTAGGCTTGACTTTTTTCCAAATTAGATGAACTCATTTATTATTATTCGTTATTAAAGAACATTGATATAAAATCTTGACCTGTCAACTGACATAAGTCGACAATTGCTTGACGAGACAATCATTATTCTCATGAAAGTTTAGATGACGGTTTGATGATCATCTTTTTTCTTAAAAAAGTAGAAATTAAGTGGGAAAAAATTGAAAACGTTAATCCCTATAAGAAAATTTGACTTTTCATAAAAGCCAGTTTTGATCAAATAAAAAGTGTATTTTACTTGACAAATTTATAAATATTAATCCTTCGAAGTTGTTGGATTTATTGATATCAATATTTGATGAATCAGGTTGGATTTCATTTTAATAGTCACTCTATAATAATAAAATGTCATCGAAAGCTCAGGAAATTCTTTTAAACTTAAATAGTCAGGTACAACATATTCCCAATCAATAAATTGCCAATATCTCCCATCAGCCAGATAATAATAATATCCCTTCTTAAAAATAGCGCTCCATTACCATCAATAAATCAGATCTAACCTCTTAAATTGTTGGGAAATCAAGTTTAGCTTCAAAGTCGTATCCGTTTTAGTCTGAAATGAAATATGAAGATGGACCTGAGTGTCCTTAATACTTAACTGAGATGTTGGCTGGACAAATTGGAAGTTTAGTAACATCTCATATATCAGAAGTAGCAGTTACTAAATATAGGCAGTTGAATCTACTATAAGGTTACGTGAAAAGAATACTTATGACAGTTTTACAAAAGGGAGCAACGAATATTTGCAGTTGTTGGTCGATCAAACTCATAAAAGAGATGAAGATAATTACAGTGTACAAATAAAATAACATAGGCAGTCACTAATCTCATGTCAGCACGGGAAAATAAAATAACAGCCGATCTTTAGTATGGCAGTATGCTCATTCACCACGATGTAGTCACTCAATTTATTCAGCGCAATTTAATTAACAAAAAGCAATTGCAGTTATTGGAACAATTAGACCATGTCCGCATGATTAAAATAAAAGATGGCCAACTCAGATCCAAGTTAGATATTTTGAATCATAAAATGGAAAAATTTGATATTATTTAAAGCTGGAATGGAACTACGGCGGCTGAAAAGAAAATTGAAGAGGAAATACAGAAAAAGATTGTGGAGAGTATGGATGCAGGCAATTTTTCAATGGATTCGGAAAAGACAAAGATTGCGAGAGATTATGTTAAGTACATGCAACAGCAGAGGAAATCGTTTTAACAGAGGAGAAAGGAAAGACAATCAAGATATGAAGAGCATGAGAAAGAAAGATAGACTGAGCTTAAAGAAGCATAAGAAATGAGGGACCTCGCAAAAAAACAGGAAATACTACAAAGGATTGAGCAGCATCGTCGTAAAAGAGACGAGGAATAGAAGTAAATTGAGACCAAGTAGGCTTCAGTGCAAAGCTTCTTGGCTTAGTATCATAAAAAGTACCCCCTCTTCAAGTTAAAAGAAAAATAATTTGACGAGAAGATCATGAAACCTCTGGAGAAATATCGAGAGTAGAAATTGAATTAAATTCGAGATTACCGCAAATCGGTAAGTTTAAGTGAAATCAAATCTCATTAAGAAAAATATTTAGGAAAATTAGCTATAGAAAAGCAAAAGCGGGATGAGTAACTAAAATTAATTATGAAGGCAAGAAAAGCTGAGGACTTGTCACATCCTTATTATAAGGGATTAGCGAGCAAAAGGGTATTAGAGATGACAAAAGAAGAAAGTCATCGAAGTTATTCTCTTAGGGAGGCTAATAAGCTGAAAGTGGTGAAAATGAAGGAGTATGGAGAAGTCATCCACAAAAAATATAAGCCAGAAGTGGATTAGGACAAACGTAAGTAGCTGGAAAAGGCCATATAGATAGAGATGATGCGTAAAAAGCGCATGAAAAAGATTTATAAGCAAGTTGTGGATTAAACTACTCAATAAGTTCGTTTGGTGCCTTTTTTCGAATAGATTCCTCAAAAAAATTTATATTTTGAGGGGAACCGCTTTCTGGAGGAGTCAAAGAAAATGATTAAGCGCAAGCAAAAAATGAATGCCACTGAAGAAATTATTGCACAAGAAAGCAAGGAATAAGTAGGCAAACTGAATATCTTGAGAAGTTCACGTGCTGATAGCGAAAAGAAGAGTAAAAGTGTTTGGGAACTTAGAGCCAAACAACTTGAACAAATTACTTTAGGAGAGGTGGTTGATGCCAAAAATTTTGAAAATATAAAGAAGAATATATAAAATTTAGATAACAAAGCTGCTATAAAAGAGGACTTAATGCAAAGAATAGACCTGAGTATGGAATAGCACATAAAAGAGAAGGGAATGCTCGATAATTACTACTTGGAGTCAATCAAGCAAAAGATGAAACTCCTCTAATGAAGAATAATAACAAAATTGATAAGTTATTAAAATCCCATTTTCCGTTAAGATAAATTATATCTATTTAAAATAACATTCGTAATGGATATCAGTATTGATGAAAAGAAGCCTACAGATTCACCCACTCAGCCTCGCTTAAATCGTTTATCTCTGAAACCATATTTTGGTTAAACTGGTTGACACCGAGAACTATCCATCCATATTTATGTTTTACAAGGAACAACACTTTTGAAAACAACATATCTCGTTTTTTTACTTGAAATTATTTGAGTTACGCCGAAAGCAGCATTATGTCTTATATGCATATGATTTGAATTTGGTTATGATCCGAGGGCCCGACTGGATCTTGATTCCTCTTTTTTGTGAGCTCCATTTTATATATATAAACTAATTATTGCTCACACTTGATCTGCCGATAGTATTTAGCCAGTATCAATTCTTAATACAATTATTTTTATAAATATGCTTCTTTATGAATATTTTAATAGGAATTATTGTTTCTTTTCGCGACTGTTAAATTAGAGATTGATTGTTTTCTAAATAAAGAAACCCTTACCTGGAGTTATCAAGAGCTGATAGATCATGACACACATTCTCATATAATTGATTTTGTTGGGTGATTTTTGTATGGGCATTTTTTTCTATTTTTTTTGACAATTAATGTTGTATTTACTGTTATTATTTGGTCCTTTTACTTAATAAATCTTGAATTTATTTGAACTTCTACTCAGGCTCTTCTTATTCAATAATTTATATTTATATTGATCTGTTTTCTGTTTTAGCAAATATCTTTTAGTTTTATTTTAGTTTTTTCGAGGACCGCAAAGCCAATGTATTCTAAACTGAATCTTCTTCCCTCAATGATCTTTTTTAAGATCCCACTTTCATTAATTAATTATCAATCTCATGGGTTTATATTTTTTAAAACCTATTAGCTTCATGATCTTCAGGCAAAGCAAAAATTTTAGAGAAATCTAGTTTCTTATTTTTTCTTTCTTTTTTGCGGGATTAGACATGAATACTCTTGCTTAATGAGGATTCGTATGATTGTATGGCTGAAAGACAACTGCGAAGATTAGTAATGGGCTCCCAGTTGGCTTAGTTCTGATCATTTCTTTGCCATAAAACCAAGTATTCTAGATTGCCATGTATCCTTCGTTTATTTAGGATCCTGACTTATGTTTGATCTTCAATACTTTCCTCAAGCATGGCACAGAGATAAATGAATATAATAATACTTTCGAGGGAATCTTTAATATATTAAAATGAACTAATACCATTATATTTTCGTTGATAAATATGTAAAAGTGAATTTGTTGGTTTTAATGATTGATATGTAATGTATTTATAGGACTTAAAATTGCAAAAGCTATTATGCTACATCAAAAAGATTACACAGTAATTTGATTCTTGAAAATTAATTTTTCATTATATGCGAGTATTGATGGTTTTTTCTTTGATTTAAACAGTGTTATCTTGACGTTAACAAAATATTCTTAGAGTACTCGAAAATTTGTTTCATATTTATCTCCTTGTTATTATTTACCCTTTGCAGATATTTACATGTATTTTTGCTATTTTTTATATTTGATTTTAATCTAAATCAATAATCAGGTCTTTGTTTTCATTATGCTCGAGAAGTGGCATATCATATAAATTCACTCTTATATTTATCATAATATCAGTATTAGAAAGCAAATCGATGTCATTCTCGTTCATGTTCAAGTTCATCATCATCGGAGACACAGGTAAACAATAGCTGATTTAGGTGTTGGCAAATCTTGTCTTCTCCTTCAGTTTATCGATCACCGCTTTAGGCAGAAACATTAGGTCACCATTGGTGTTTAGTTTGGGGCTAAGATGATTACTATTGGAGAAAAAACAATTAAGCTGCAGATATGGGACACCGTATATATCTTCATTAGATAGGCAGGACAAGAATCCTTCAAGTCAATTACTCGCGGGTACTATCGATCGGCTGCAGGAGCTATTCTAGTCTATGATATAACAAACAGAGAGTCATTCAGCAATGTGGCGAGGTGGCTTGAATAAGCCAAGATAAATGGTAATTCTGAGATGTGCTTTGTTGTGGTTGGCAATAAGTGTGACATGGAGTCTGAGTAATAGTGTTTTAAATCAGAAGAAAAGTCACCTACGAGGAGGGTGCAAAATTTGCAAAAGACAACAACCTTATCTTCCTTGAGGTGTCAGCAAAGACGGCATATCAAGTCGAAGATTCCTTCAAGCGAAATGCAGAACTGCTACTTGATAAAATCTAGAAGGGCGCCATCAACTTATAGAATGAAGTATATCTGGCAATATTTAGCCCCCTGGAATAAAACGAGGCAACGCAGTTGAGACGAAAGTAACGTTAGATGTTAGTAGCGAATCGAACAAGTCATAAAAGAAGAAGTGCTGTTGATATGGTCAAACTACATTCTTCCATATATAACTGTTTATTATAAGATAGAGGTTGCTGTGAATTTTCAATGATGGTATATTTATGAAAGTTTTTGAAAAACGTCTATCTTTTTCGGCTTATGGTTTGCAAAGAAGGAACAAATCAAAGGATGCGATAAGTATTGGTATTTATACATTGAGGATTTAAAATAAAAGATCATATCAATGCAGCCATCATAAGAATCAGGACGGTAGTGAAGATTGTAATGTAAGATTCAGAAAGTATGTTGCCAACTACGGTATTGGACTGATGCGCGGGGGTTGCCATTGCTTACATGACCGTTATAAGCAGGAGTACTACGATTAAGAGAGTTCTATTCATTTAAATAAAACAAATAATATCTTAACATCCTTCTTGAACTTAATTGGTGTTTGTTATTTTTCAACAAAGGCCATCATAAAGAATAATAAATTGATTTTAGTATTTTAGGCAACAATTAAAAATCATTTCTTGTGATAAATAAACGATGGTTTTATTCAAATATTGCAGTTTTACCATGAAATGAGTAATTATTAATTTAGTAATATTTTATTGAATAGGAATGAATTGCACCACTTAAGGATACAGAATAGCAAAAATAGATATTTCAACATCTTTCTTTTTATCACAAAGCGCCCCATGCCCTTAGCAAAGATAATATGAATAAGCATATCTTAAAAGATCGTCTAAGAAACGGCTTAGTCAAACTTACAAAAAATGTCTTTTTAAGATGCAAGAAAGAAAGAGCTCACCCCATGCTATCGCTAATGACTAGTTCTCTTTCGATAACCAATAACAACTACATGTAAAGCGAAAAGAATCCTTAAATTCGAATCTGGAAATTATTAAGAGACGATCTCTGCAGATGAATCCTGGCATTTTTATGGTGAAACAAAAAAATAAGACCAAGATACAAACTATTAAAATAGATTCAATTTCCCAAAAAAATATACTCAAAGAAAGTTAACCCATAGCTACCAATTATCTAACAAAAAGTCTTTCGCAAAGATCAGAAAAAAAGCAGAAATATAGCGTATATCCTACAACGCCTTCTAATGTAAAAGTGATTGCTGATATCTTCATAAAACACGTTAGCCACTCTAAATAACGGCAAGAGACTTCTAATACTTTAAATCAATAAATTGAAAACAATCTTCAAAATTCAGCTATCAACCCATACACAAATGAACTTTATCTGCATAGCCGGAATCAAAAAATAGATGAGATGAGAAAAATGAAGAATAGAAGAAAAATTCATCATAAAAACAGCATGTATATTCCTTAATACTTTAGAGTGGAGTCCTATAAAGTTATAACCATGAAATTAAGTAATCCCTTAGAGAAGTATAGCAGAAAATTAACTTATGATGATTGTTTGGTGCCTGAGAATGATATCGATTGTAATTAAGAGAAAATATTCAAGAATAATTTCAAATAAGATGTTACATAAGTTGATGTTTGTAAAGGTAATAGGCACCGAAGGACCATCACTGGAAACTATAATTCTCGTCTTAAGAGTAATCGCCCACTCACTTCAAAAGTCTATCATGATTACAAAGATGCCTGGGCAGAAGACTAACCTGCCCCTTGGCCAGCTGAAATTAATGCGAACTAATCCTTGGATATAATTGACAAATATCAGTGAAATTTTTATCCTGTTGATAAATAAATAAAATAATTAATCCAAACCGATAATGATGACGGCTGTTTTCCATATTCACGTAAAATGATTGCCTTTTAATAATATCTCGCATTATTGTTAATGTTTTAAATTTTGGAGTTTGGATTATTTTATTCTTTGTTGATTTGATATTGGAATAGGGCATGTTTATGGATAAAAATGTTAACACTTAAAAAATATTAAAATAACAGGACAAACAATATATATTTAAGTCAATTCCTCCACTAACATCATAGTTAAATATCTGTAAAATGACGGGACACTATTGATTTGATTTCAATTGTATCAACTATTTTCGGAAAACCGTTTATCAAATCTGCATTTACAAGCTGCCTCAGCTTCTGGGAACTCTTTAATACATTGACATCAAACTTTGAACAAAATTACGGCAATTGAATTCCGCTTTTTAGCTAGTTTGGAAGATTAACCAATATAATAATAAGTTTTTACTAACACTTATTAAAGAACATCAAATGAACGAAAGAAGAATCTGGAAATAAGAAGTACAAACATATTCTAACTTAGGAAGACAGGATTTTAAAAAATATATATGAAGACCAAGGAATTAAAAAATGGAGCAAAATTTCAAAGATTATGGCAACTGTTTATGGTATTGAAGAACGGGATGGGAAACAATGTCGGGACCGTTATCATAACCATTTAAAAGGAGGAATCAATAAGGATAAGTGGACCATTTAGGAATAAAATTTGTTGATAAAGTTGCATGATGAATATGGAAACAAATGGGCCCTAATATCTCGGCAAATTTCAGGGAGGTATCATTACATTTATTCAGAACTGAGAGTTTTGTTAAAAACATGCTCTTTTCCAAGCTCAGAAGGGCAATTCGAGAACTCAACCAGTTTAGTTATATGTTTTATCGAAGATAATTGAAATAAATTAAAATTCCTTTTATATATAAACTAGTATAATTTACTGAAAGTGTTCTAAAGAAAAAGAAAAATGATAGGAATCAATAAGATATGGTTGCATTAAGTAAAATAAGCCTTATTCAGAACTCAAGCATGAAATATTGACCGCGTCTTTTGATTTCAATCACTAATTAGGGAATTAAGAAGTACTGAGACTTAAAACTTTGGTCGAAAGCATTAATTCTTTCAAGAAAATAAATCTACAATTCAGAGGGTGCAATGGTGCTCACAAGTATAAACTAAAATCAATTCCAATTAAATCTAAAAATCATGAGAATTCGAGTGAGAGAGAAAAATAAGAGATAATAGAAAACTCAGATTAGGATTTTATCATTGATTTTCCTCAGGCTCTTGATTTATCAACTACTTTTACCACCGAAGTTCAATCTAGCGTCAATTTAGTGTTCATGGACAACTTATAAAGCAATCTATCTTTACTGTACGAAAACAATGAACTCTAGTATCCGATAATGCTATAAAATTTTGATCCATGTTGGACTCCTCATCTTCAAGGGTGTAATGATAATGTTAAAGACTGGACGAGTGGCATTTCATCCTGGAAAACATTCATGGATTATGATTGATTGATTTATATTTCTTCTCTTAACTTTAAATATCTGAAATACTACTCCAATAATTTCTTGATTTGTGAAGGCTGTTTCTGGGTTCAACATCAGGATCTGTTGATATTCATTTAATTAATTTATAAATAGTTGAACCTACATATACGAATATGCGCTTCTATAACTATGCCTCACTATAAATGCAGACTTTTTAAATGATAATTATCAAATCAAATGCCCAGCAGCAGAAGCCGAAGTCGAAGCAAAAGCAAAAGCCCAAGCAATCGTCAGCATACATAGTCAGAAACTCCTCCCAACTAACCCAAGCTATACATCAGCGGACTTCCCCCTGATGTTCAGGATGATGATCTACGACAAGCCTTTGACAAATTTGGAGAAATAACTGATGTCTTTATCAGAAGCAAAGATACTTTTGCTTTTGGGTTTGTTACCTATGCCGACAGTAACTGTGCAAGAAAAGGTTTGGAAAATATGGATGGTCAAAAGGTGAAGGGTAAAAGGATTAAAGTGGCCTATGCTAAACCCAGAGCTCCAAGGGAAGGAGGTGATAATGGAGGAGGCAGAGGCCGAGGTCGGGGTGGCTTTGGCGGCGGTAATGGAGGTGATAGGCCTAAAGGATGCTTTAAGTGCGGTAAAGAGGGTCATTTTGCTCGCTAATGTCCCGGTGGAGGTACAAAATCTTTTAGTATAGACTAAGGTGGAAATTCAGGATCAGGACAAAGGAGTTATGGTGGGGGAAATCGCGATAGCTACGGTGGTAGCAATAATCAAGACAATTACGGAGGCAGCAGACGGGAATATAATTCCAACAACAACGAGTCCAGGAACAATTACGGTAACAGTAGGGGCAAGGAAGCGTCAAAATCAAGATCCAGATCAGGATCTCCTGTCAAGCAAAGAGGAGGAAGGAAGAAAAGTGTTTCAAGATCAGGGTCTGGTTCCCCGCGAAGGAACAGAAGTCCCCCTGCTCGCGAAAACCGAAGCCGTAGCCGAAGCAATGATCGTAAGAGACGAGTTCAAAGAAAGAAGAGTGTTTCACGATCAAGATCAAGATCTTGAGCTGATTGATGGAGATGAAAATTGAAATAAAAAATATAAGGATTATTTAATGAGCAATAGAGTTTGATAAGGAATAATTGCCTCAAATTCTGGCAGTTTTGTGCTTTCATCATAAACAAGTAAATAAAAAACAATAACTGGATAGTGACCTCTTCCTAAATAAAAAACAGTTAGGAAAGATATCTTAAGGTCTGAATTTAACTTTAATATTTGCTGTATTTTCCCAGGCAGTTTCTCTTCCACAATATGGAGAGATATTCTCTAACATAATATTCGATAATATTAATAATTGTCAATAATGAAGCACCAGCAATACCAATCGTTGCAAACGATTCGTAAAGTAGGAAAATTATAGGCAGTTGGTTCGCTTTTCTGCAATGGCCTCTCGAACAAATATTAAAACACACCTCCCAACATACTTAAAGAAATTCTTTCTCAGCAAGAAATTAATAAATTTATCCTCTATGTCGATCAACTCAATTATAAGACCACGCAATACTGGCCCTGCCTATTTGCTTATTGGTGTGGTTATTTATGTGCACCTTTTACTGTTGGTCTTTCTTTGTGCTTACCAAGACTATGTGTGGCTGAAGCATAGGCTGTCCTTATAAAGTAGATTAAAAAGATAAACCAAGATATTCTCGGTCCTAAAAAACTTGAAATGACTTTGGTTAAAAGCTGTTGTAACTCTCATCTGTTAATCGAGGAGGTTGACTTTGCGCAGTTTGATGCCTCGAGTACTGACCTATGAATGATATTTTGTATTTATGTGTTCGAATATGCTTATCAATTATAGAATCAAAATATCAGCACAGTCTATGGGGCTTCTTCATTGGCATCGCTTAAATTATAACCCATGGTATCTGAATCATAATATTCTGGAAATGATTCGTGACTTGTATTGACCATTTATTCAGGGATGGATTCTTACAAATAAATATTTGTACTTCTCCTGTGAGTATTCATTTATAGGTCCTTGTCATTTTATTCTATTTCTGGTAAACGTAAACTGTCTCTATAAACTTCTTGCTGAGAATATACAAGTTAATTTTTTCTTCCTTGATTTTCAGTTTGTAAGGATTTTGTGACATAAAGGCCATTTTTTTATTCGTTTCTCAATAAGCCTAAATTATTTCCACCTATGTTATAATTTTTATACATTTTGATAATGGTTTTAATGAATGAGGTCTTCTCTCTGAAATGTAATTTTGGTGATCATTACTTTTCCTGTTTTCCCAGCTCGTCCTAGATTTGCTGCTTCTGTGAGTCAGTGACTAGCGTGGTATTTGTTAATTTTGAGGATAACTGATTGCTTATTTTGATGTTTATTCACTTCTTAGCTGTATATTATCAGCTAGGGAATACAGGAATAAGGGAATATCAGGAAAAACAGTTGTGGGTTTTGGTATCCTCAAAACATCAGAGTTTAGTTGGCTAAATTAATAGGAAAAATTAAGCTTGCTTCTGTAATTATCCATAATCGATTCATAGATAGTCTCTTCGACTGATTCCACCGCTTACATATTGTTTTGAATATCGTTGCTGAAACCAGTTAGCATCTATACTTCATTTAGCAAAGATGTTCGCATCAGTCTTACCTCTTGCTATAACTCTGTCCGCTGGCTTAGAATTGCATTTAGAGTAATGAATTTCTGAACTTAAATAATGTCCTGTATTTATTGGAAATATCTAATTGTTTATTCCATTAAATTGTTGAAGTGTTCCTCTGAAATTCTGAGAGAATATTCTGCTTTGCTGTCTTTGAAACTCATTTCATTTATTTGATTGGAAAGCTCATCGATAAATTTTTATATTTCTTCCTGACGCCCGCTTATAGATTCATCGATGCCGCAGAGGTTCCTTTTGTTCAAATCTGTATCTTGGTCAAGTTTAACGATAGTGAATCCTTGGCTAGCAAGCATAATAGCGCATTTTTCACAATAGAGCATTTGTTCGTTGTTTTATGAAGAGCGATATATATAGGTAGCTCTCCTTTCTTCATGGTTTAAGCAAATAAGGGCCGAATGGGCAACCTTTCCTTGTTGGGTATCTGTCACTTCCAAATTACTAGTGTTGAAGTTTTCTGACTGATATTTGGTGTTGAATTGTTTCATTGATTATCGTTAAGATTATCGTTATTTATAAAGTGTATAATATAAGAATACTGTTGTTAAACTTTAAATATGAGTTTATTATTAGCTATTCTTAATTAAATTATTTTTCGACCATAATATATTTATGGATTATATCAAACTTTCAAGAGTAGAGTCATTTTGAATTATTGAATTAAAATGATTAAATTCTTAACTAATAATACTGCAACAATAGTCCTTATTTCTATATTTACTGATTCTTATATTGTAATGATTGAAAATACTTATTATTACATTAATTAGAATTATTGTTATAGGATATTATATAAGGAAGTTGGTAGCCTTATATTTATCTAGTATCAAATTCATCATAATAGAGAACAATTGATTTATCAAAAAATGTACAACCATAGTCTTTTTTATTATCAGAAATCAGTATTGCTCAATAATAATTTTATGATCTTACTTTTAGCATTCACTTTACTTCTTCAATCATACTATGCCTGTCCTGATCACTGTGATAGCTGCGCATATTCCGCATGTGATAGTTGTTCTTCAGGATATATTCCTTCAAATGATTCATTAACTTGTGTGACAGATTATTTTATGCCTATTTTCTTCTCTTTATTTTTTGGTCTTCCAGTCTTTATCTTTTTCGCGTTCCTTTGTTACAAATGCTGCAGTAATTCAGAGTCGCCCAATAACTAAGTAGGAGTTACTGAAACTAATATTAATCGGAATCCTTCAGTAAACAGTAAAAAGTGGTAGAATATATAATCAGATGAGTAGTAATTCCGCCATTGGTAAGTTTGCAACATTTGCTTGAATCAATAACTGAATGTTAAAACTCTTTGCGGACATAGGTTCCACCTGATATGCATCGGGGGATGGTTCAAGATGAGTCCAACTTGTACAACCTGTCGAGCTGAAATTAATAACATAGTTATCTTTTGCAATATGTGTTATCAAAGATGTAAAAAGCTAAGTTTGAGAGACGTTATAAATATTCATTAATAAGCTATAATATGCAATGTTTGCATTGAAGGATTAACGTGATCATCTATGTTCATTTAAAGCAGTGCAATTAAGTCATATTCATTTTCTTTATCGAAGTTTAATGGTGGAGGAAAAAGAAAATTTAAATTTACGTAAGAATCATATAATGAGAATATCCGGCTCGTTGCTTTCCATCTTTCCTGGCCCTATTGATGGAAGTTTAGTAGTATGCGATGTGCTTACAGATTTACCATTTGTCAAAAGCTTTTTTAATTTGATTTCGCTTGCCTAGCTGCTCATTCTGCTGCGAGATTGCCTCTCAATCATCATCTCCTCCAGTTTACTGAGCCCCTCTATTTATTTAGCTTTTTATAATTTGACTTGGTTTATTTTTGCGCTCTCTAGACTTTCATTCATCTTTACCTCCAAGTTTCTGTTTTTGATGTATTATATTACGCTCTTGCGTTGAAACCTTTCGTACTCGCTGATATCTCTTTTCCTTTGTCTGTTCCTTTCACTTTCATTTTGTCTAAAATTGTTTAAATTTTGCTCAATCTCTTCCCTTTGTTCTTTGGTTGTTTTATAGTCGTTGCTTCGACTGGTGTTTAACTAATTTTGAGCTTTTCTAAGATTTTATTCATGAGTTTTTCTATTCATTCTGGCTTGTTCTTGAGTTTGCTGTATCCTATTCAGGATATTTTTGAGGTGAAGCGCTTTTTACTCTCTCTCCTTGGACATTTAATCTCTCATCTGCTGATAAAATTGATATTTCTGTTCATTCTTTTGAGCTCGATCTTCATGTTTCTCCTACTGTATCTGTAAAACTGAAAGTCTGCCTTTCATCATTTATCTTAAATCGTTAACTTTCTTCAGATCTTTAAGGGCAGCAGAGCTATTGCTCAACTATTGAGGAATATCCAACGATGATCTACTCTTGGCAATACTTTTCTCGAGGCTACTATTTTTTTAAAGAAATCTAGGTTCCTTGTTATCTGTCTACTTGTCTGATGTATATCTTATCATTTTATTATCCATTTTGACCAATTGAAAGGTACGATAAATTTAAGTATTTGAACAAAGTCAATAAATATAATTTGTAATGAACTGCTCATCAAATTCAGATTGTTACTCATCTTATTATCAATTTTATCATTAAATCAAATTGTTTCTTTTTAACTGAGATAAATTTCAATAATTCAGCATATATTGAAAATGATAAACAAGATCATATGATATTAATAAATTATAGCATGATCAAAGCTATGCTTAATATTGATTTTAATTTGTTGTCATCTCTAGCATATATTTATTTAGGTTGGTTGTCGATAGTCTCCTTTCTTTCAAAGTTTTGAATTTTAAATAATTGGCAAAGTTGTTTTTGGTGGCTTCCATTGAAAATAAAAGGAAATCGAAAGAAAACATGCCTCCAATGCATAGGAATTGAATGATGTAAAATGATGGCATATTAAGTAGATCTATCATTGATTTGTAATTCACCATAGTTTAAAAAATTCCAACGATAAAAGTATAGCCAATGTATGCTCCAAATGAAGGAATAGCAAATCCTAGTGTCAAAACAATTGTCCAGTTTTTAACGTTGACTGCGAGCTTAATAGTAACTACAATAATTACACTGGTGTATACTGAAATTTCAACCAAATAAAAGCCAGGAGAGTAAGAATTTATTCCGCTTGTATCATTTTGACCCCCAATAGCATAGATAGTCAGAATAAGGCAGATTACTCCTTGTGAAAATCCGAGGATGAACCAGGAAAAAAATATTAAAGGGGTAAACAATTTATTATGTTGACTTATGTAATACATCTTTGGATAGTAAGAGTATAAAGTTTGCTTCTAGTGGATTCCTTGACTCAATGCATGGAATGTTTTTTTAGTTGGAGTTATTTCAAGGTCAACCTCAAATACAGCCCTTATAACAACTGGGAAAAAAGTGAAAAAAAGATTATAGAAAGCAATCGACCAAGATAACCAAAAAGATTGGCCAGATCCTATCGTATAGAAGCTAAAAGCAAATTGCACGCTTGTAAACACCATATTCTTGTAGAAGAAATAGAGGATCATTTCAGTAACCCTCATATAGTTTAGTCTTCCATAATAAAGAACCAGTTTCCACAGGAGACAAAATTATCCTATTGCGTAGTTTGCCACCTGAGCTGCACGAGTACCCTATTCACCGAAAATTCCCACACCTACATGAGCTTACATTATCATATTCACATCATTAGCCCCATCACCTATTGCAAGAGTTCGCTTGCCAAGTTTTTTCACCAATCGAACGATTTACGCTTTTTGGCCAGGAGTAACTCTACAAAAAACAACTGATTTGACTTTTGAGATGATAATAAGTAAACTCACTTAGCAATCTACAAAGGAAAGGCTTGATCCATCAATTACTGGACTCTTTGGAATGTCTGATAACTGATTTTCTGTAATGTCCAAATATCGTAAAAATGATTGTAGATCATTTGCATCTCTGACTAGGTAACCTTCCTATATGAGTCGACAAGAGAGAGCTATATTTTCAGCTGTTTCTAATTTATCGCCTGTGAGCATAATAAACTTAATTCCTCCTGAACGCAAGGAATAAATTGTTTCAGCAACAAAATCTTGCAATTTGTCTTCAATGCCTGTGGCCCCAACTAATGTGAGGTTACTTTAGATATCTTCAGTTGACAGTTTAGTAACATCAACACTCGAAGCATATATTTTGTAGGCAAACCACAGAGATCGTAGTCCTGTTTTGGTCATTTGTGTCGTTCTTTCTCGAATATCTTTTAAATATATTTGATTAGGAGCTAATAGCTTTTCAATGCTTGTATCTGCTCCCTTGATAAAAACCAAAATTTATTTTCTGGCTTTAAGTACCAAAGTCATTCTTTTTCTATCTGAATCGAATTCTATCAATTTTAGAATATCAAAATACTGCCTATTATTGCTGTACTAAACAGTAATAGTCTTGTTTTATGAGGAGATAAACTTGAAACCCACAATTCCTGCAGCATTGACTAAGGCCACTTCATCTGGAGAAGGGCCCTAATAGCCTCCTTTGGAGGATGGAACACATTCATGACAGGTAGTAATCATTAGAAATATTAGTTATATAAGTTGTCTTTTTACATATTTGCTGCTACCTTACATAGCGGTCAAATCGTATAAAAGAGCACTAGCATTAAAAATATCCTCAGTGACCTGTTGAGACCCTTAAAATCTATTTGATAGTTTTTAGTAGTTGATATTATTATGACTGATAATCTTCATCTAAACATTTTCACCGTACAAATCGCTTCCAATCACAATATTTCTGAACTTCATCTTGTTGCATGTCAATGTACCTGTTTTATCTGTCAATATGTAATCTATCTGCCCCAACTACTCGTTGATACTAACTGTATGGCATTCTAGAGCACGCTGATTAATTGCACAAAACATCTCTCTATCTGTTGACATAAAATACCCCTGAAACACTTTCACAAATTACAAAGAAACTATTAGACTGATGGGAATGAAAGTGTTGTACAGAATAAAATATGAACCCAACGATATAGCTGCAGTTTGTAGACATGAAGCACTTCCATTCATCAGAAGCTTTTAAAAATTTAATTATGCTATACATCCAAAGTAGCAGTAACCTGAAGTTCCAAAAGAGCAGAGAAGCTAAAACACTAAAAGAATTAAAATGATGTTATTTAGACGAGTTTCAATTTTGCTAATTTTAGTATTAGGCTCGCATCCATTCATCATGATTGCAGTGTCTAAGCCCGTATAAATTATGAGGCCAATCACCCAATCAGTATTCTTTAATTTGCATCCTCTAAGCATCATATTTTTTTTATTTATATTTTCTGATATAAACAGATTATCTACCTTTAACTCTATTCTACCAACAAACGATTCAATTAATGCTGTTGGTTTAATGCATTAGACTTTTCCCTGTAAATGGTTTAGAGCAGGAATAGTCATTTGCTGGTTATAGTATCGCTGGATCGAAGCCACTGAAAGTTTTGGTTTCAGATTTTTCTCACCATCTAGAGAGGATGTTTCTACATACGATATTCCTGAAGTGCTGGAGCTCATTAATATCAATATATCAGCTGGTATGCACGAGTCCTTTTATATCTTAACAAAATCTCCCACCAATAACTCTTTCCACTCATTGTAGTGAAATTGATTTTCCTAATAGGCCATTGTAAGTTGAGAATTGTCTTATTGATCTGATTTCCACCTTTTATAATCCTCAAAACCCTCACGAACCATACTAAGTGCTAGGACGAATGTTAAAGGAGCGATTGCGCTGATAGGCGAGAGAGGAGAGATAAGAGGAATACTCTGAAGAATAGCAGAAAAGAGAAAATATATGTTCGCGTACCTTTTGAATTGAAGGAGAAGAGCCAGGGGAATGAAGGTAATAATGTTGTATTTGGTAGTTGATATATAATTGGACTTAGGTTTTTCGGCCGACACACGAGGTACTTCCACCAAATACTATAGATTCATGATCCAAATTTATTATATAAAAGTCTCAGGCTACAAATACCGACATAATGTTATTGATTAATCAAAAGTAGTAAGGATGAATGAATCATTAATATTAAAAATTCATTTATTTGTGTTGATAACCAAATCCAAATTTATTGCATGAATAATTTTTATGCTTTGATTATTTGTAATTAAATAAAACATATCATCCGCTACAATGGAGGAGAGCCAATAGCTGTGCGTCTATTCTGTGACAGTGGAAGCGAATATTATACATGCCACATCAACTATCAAATTTCCATGCTACCTTTGTATCACTTGGAAAACCAATGACATGAAAAGCAACATTGAAAGTGGAAGATTTCCAACTGTTCAGGGAAAATCGTAGTTTGGATAAAGTTTAACTCTAACAACATAAATTGCTTACAATAAAAGTACTAATTTTTTCCTGAAAAAATAAACTCAGTTACAATTAAATCTAATTTCGAAAAGTCATCTTGATCAGCTAAAACTCGTCGGGAGGACGACAATTAATATTGCAGATATCTTAAACGATAATCGATATAGTATCCCAACTGATCTTTCTCTTCAATTTTGCTCAGTTAACGCTTCAGTACTAGCTTCGTTTAAAATCGTAAATAAATTGCTAAGTGATATCCAAATTACAGATCTATAGAACGTAGCAAGTAGTAAAAGTATTTCATAAAAGCATAGTGATATCAATAGTTCATCCTTAAAATAATCTAATAACTAATTCCTTTAATCATCCGCTTAGAAGAATTATTTTATGAAAAAATCGCTAACCTAGTCTGTAAAAATGGAAAAAATGGATTAAAATTGTATTTCGAAGGAATCACCAATAAAGATGAAGGAAACCATAAGAATATAAATTAAAAAAGAAAGTAAGGTAATGACGCCTTTATAAAATGTCAAGCATTTTACTCCACAAAAATAGAGTGTTTTTGCAAAAAAATCTAACGAAACAATGTCATCAACTAAAATTATATCTTCGTCAATAAATAATAATTTCAATCATTCAAACTCTCTGAAACCTGTCGAATATAATACGTCCTCTTAGTCAAGGGAAGTGTAACAAAAATTAATGGAATAGTTAAATAAAATACGCGGCTAATATGAATAACTCAAAAAATAAAACGATAAAAATCGTCAATAATATCAAAAAAGCAGACAGTAAGCCGATATTTTAAAATTATAACTCAAGCAGAAGCAAGGGTTGGTTGATCAAATATCATTGGATCTTACTTAAATCAAGAAATAAAGTACGATATTAAGACACTAGCTTACAGGTAAAATAAAAGAAACGGTCGAATTGACTCTTACAGTTGGATAGTTAAAGGATTCTAATAATAAATTAAATCAACAAATGATATCCTATTAAAGATAAATTCATAAGCTACAATAAATCAAAGGATAATTTCAACGAACTGAGAGCACACAAAAATAGCTGACCCTAAAATTATCTGAATATTAAAAGACAATAGTATAACTCAATCAAAAATTAAAGAATTATCAGAAAGAAAAGAATAACTTATCAATAAATTTATAAACATTAAATGATCAATTAATGAAAACCTCTACAAAGCTGACTCAAAAATAACTTTAGTCCTCCTCAAATAAACAATCTTTTTCTTCCGACCTAGAAGAGTTCAAGAAAAAGTTATATTAATAAAATAAGGCAAAATCATTATTGGAATAATAAATAGTTGGGCTTAACAAATAAAGATAAATGCTAAGCAAAAGAATTAAGGAGTTTAGCTTGCTTTAAGAATCTTGGAGTTCAGATTTTCAAAGCCTGTCAAGAGATATCGAGATAAAATAAAAAAGGATAGGTGAGTTAGAGTAATGCATAATTAGTCTCGGAGATAAAGCTAAAGATTTATAAAATTAAAATAAACAGTTGAGGTCTTAAGTTGATGAACATAAATCCCAGCTTTTTAACCTCAGTCAGTAAAGTTAGAAGGAAATTCATAAATTACAAGATGATTTGCTTAGAGCTAGTTAATAACTTTAAGAATTAAAATTAACACAATCCTAATTGATTTAAACGAGAGATGAAAATGTATCTAAACTGATTATGTTTGAATAGGCTAATGTGCAGCTGACTCAATAAAATTCAGCAATAAAGTAAACGTTAAATAATCTGATTAATTCTTGTGAATAACTCAAATTAAAAAGACACTAATTGGAGGAGTTGCTGATCACAACTAGTTAGCATCAAAATAATCAAATTTCAACTGCATAATAACAGATGAGTCAATTTAAATTAAAAGGGCTTGAATTTGAAGGGTAAATTAGGAGGTTGGCTAATTTACTCTAAGGAAATTAGTAAAAATTAGCAAGGACTTAATAAGAGTTGACAAATAGATAAAACTTGATCGTGAGATTACAATAAGGGCTAAAGAAGCAGATTTAGCATAGCTAATAGCTGAACAGGAGACTGATGTCTTATATATTGCGAGAAGATAGGGTTAAAGATGTCATAAGTCAAATGTAATCTGAATATAACAGAGTGACTGAGTTACTTGTCGAGCAATAGATAAGGGAAAAACTTAATGCATAGTTAACTAGAGACAAGAATGCCTAAATCAAACAAATAGTGAGTGAATTTTAGAAAAAGATACAATAATGCAACTCTTAGCATGAATCAATGCTTGACAAAGAGAGAAGTTTCTAACAACAAATTTAGCATTTGATGAGGAAAATAGTTTAGAGATAAAGTGAAATCAAAGAGTTAAAAACAATTATGAACAATAATAATTCTATTATTACCAAGCTAAGATAAAATATTCAGGAGGTAACCAAAAGATTGGAAGAAGAATAAATACATTATTAAAATATTGTCAAGATTGCCAATAATAAAATTAATGAACTTGAACAAGATGGAGTTGAACTTAAAAAAAGAATATAAGGGAGATAATTATAACTTGAAGATCTTTCCAACAAATTATCAGCAAAATAATCAGAATTATTGTTGGTAAGTATGAAATTTTAAAGCCAATGTGTAGAAATGAGAGATATCCAATAAAGTAATGTCATCAATGAACAGAATTACCAAATATTTAAACTCTAGCTTGAAGAACAATGCAATAAGCTTAATTAAAAAAATTCCTAGCTCAATAACTAATTATCTCAAGCATAGGCAACGTCCCAAGAAGAAATTTGGAGGCTGAAGGCTTAAATTTAAGAATTAAAGGACAAATTATAAACATTAATCAAAGAGCAATAGTCTTTCGATATTAATCGTCATAAGTTTGACATATAAGAAAAAGACAAGATTATTGGTTAATTTGAAGAAGAAGTAAAGAGATTGGAATAAGAAGCTTCAAAGATACACAATTTATAAAGGACCATCAAATTACAGACCATTGAGCTGAATTCATTCAAATTTAAAGGAAAAATATAGGAAGTATAGGAGAACAACAATAACGAGCTCTTAAAATTGAAAGATTAATAAATTGCTTTACTGACTAGATAAAAAAATAGATTGGAAGAATCTTAATAGCAGATGATTCATTTCAAATAAAAAGTAGAAGCTCTGCAGACGTAGTTGGCACTCTTAGAAGAAGAGAAATTCAATATTTAATAAATGGTCAATTAAAAGAATTTAGCTCTTGAGTAATTTCGGCAAGAGAACAAAAATTTAACAGAAGAAATATAAATTATCGGGGAGAGAAATGGATAATTGTAACGGACCATCTACGAAATGGTTAATAAATAAGTGGAAAATGGAGATCTGAAAGGATAGGCAACCTTGAAAGCTGAAAATATGCTATTAAAAAATCAGTTAAGAGAAATATAAAATTTAAAGAAGAAGATTGCAGATGTTGAGGAGGATAGGCAAAAGATAGAGCAAAAACTTTAAGAAAGTGAGGAAAAGCATATGCTGGATTTGATTGATCAGCAAATAAAACTTACACAAGTGTAGTCCAATCCTTCCTTGGCAGAGATTTCAATTAAAAGAAGTCAGAAAATTCTCAATTAAAGTAGTTTAAATTTGCCCAATATGAGCTATACTTATAAAATTTTAAAAGAATTACTCGACAATCGATAAAAAAGCAGACTGGATTAGAAATTGAAAAAATATTTAGAAATACTAATAGCTAAGTAACCTCAATTTAATCAATTTGGGGCCCAGTTTCAATAAAGAGCAAGATGTTTATAGAAATAGTTGAAAAAGATTAAATTTAACCAGCTAAAAAGTGTAGCTGATATGCAAGAAAAGGCAAAGTTAATCACTCTCTTTAAAAATTGTGAAGATATGCTCGCTGAGATCATTAATTTAACGTAGGAAGCATCAAATTGATCAACATTCATAATTTCCAATTTAGCCAATTATTTATTATTCGCTTGAATTATATCTAAGAATGATGTAACCATCTTCAGTATAAAGGGGTTGGGGTTGGGGTTGGGGTTGGGGTTGGGGTTGGGGTTGGGGTTGGGGTTGGGGTTGGGGTTGGGGTTGGGGTTGGGGTTGG
>Ga0302188_10000720_pt1 | contig 27272 bp, 35 predicted proteins | sample II_Bog_E2_1_FD_198783 | JGI IMG/M metagenome (GOLD analysis project Ga0302188, IMG submission 198783) | Peat permafrost microbial communities from Stordalen Mire near Abisko, Sweden - II_Bog_E2_1 | ecosystem: Environmental > Terrestrial > Soil > Wetlands > Peat | place: Sweden: Abisko...
GGATGATCACTATGGCAGTCCTTACAGGTCATTTGGCAATAATATGGACATTTTGGATTGACGCATATGTATTATTTAGGGAGGTGATGTGTGCTGCACGTCGTGACCTTGTGCGGTTGGTAGACTTATTTATGTAATTAATGAATTTTCTGTTCGTCCTACTTGTCTTTACCGATTGAACTCATTCGAAATCGTTATAAATAACTATTATCATTGATTAAAGATCATTGAAATCCTCACTAAAAGTATTTTGACTTGATTATTCCTGCTGATTATATAAAAAAGACTAACTTCTTTCCTTTTAAGAATATATCAGCAAATTATGATATGAATTATACCTGCATCAGTGTTAGTCAGAATTCACAATTATAGATATTTTATTATAAATGGAGAAACAGCCCGAGAAAAAGAAAAAGTGGGTCAACCCCCTCTCTGATAGAACGAGAGTTATTCCATTTGTAGTTCCAGACAAAGAGGAGCGGCTTTGTGCATTGGGGTCTCTTGCAGGAGAGAAATGGAGAATTAAAAAATCCCTGCTCGCCATCATCGACGAATTCTAGCCTATTAAAACGCCCCAACCAGGGGATAATCTGTTTGAATTCTAGGAAGAAGGGCAAGGATTCGGTTTATTTTCATCGCGCTCAAGGAATCATATCGACAAGAAGACATAAATCATTTATATCGCTACTTTTTATTCCAACATCACAGAAGAAACCATGAAAAGAATTAAGGCAAAGGCCAAAGCATTCTTCTTAGGAGTTAAAATCAAGTTTCATTAATTTGGCAAAACGGATCTGTAAAAATTTGATCCAATGGTTTCGGTGAATGGAGAGAAGTATTATGATGCTGCTAAGATGAATCAACACTTTGCGAGGCATCTACCGAAGCATGCTTATTCAGTGGCCATCTTGACAAATTTGATGATTTATAATGGCGATAATCCTCGGGAAGGCATTGAAGAGAAATGGGTGTTTGGGCTTGGAGCAATAAAAGATAGAACAAGTATAATTTCCTTTGAGGAAATAATAAAAAAAGGATATGGAAATAAAAGGTAATAAGGGTCGGAGGACGAGGCATAAGTTAATGTTGAATTTCTTATTAAAGTTGTGAATCATGAACTCTGTCATACTTTTGCTATGAAGCATTGCATCTACCATCGTTGTTTAATGAATGGAACCAATGGTTATAACTAGGCAATTGACAAAGATGAGCATCTTTGTCCTATTTGTTTGAGAAAACTTCAGTTGGAACTCGAGTTTGACTTCGCTGATCGCTATGAGGCATTAGGTGATTAAAAAAGTCTTATGCTGGCTGAAAAGATTAGGGCCACCTTTAATAATATCGGCAAGCCGTGATTTCCATAAATTATCATATTCAATTTAATTTATATGGTGGATACAATCATGTGGTTCATTCATTCTCAGCAATAGTGTTCGCAGTTCTTCCTGAATATCTGATAAATATTGCTGCTTCTATTGGACTGATTCAAATCTCTCTCGATGATCTGTTTTATTTTTTAGCCTTATTTTTTATTTCCTTGCTCGTAGTAAAGGCAGAATAAATTGTTAAGAGTAGATATTCTTCGCTCGTCGCTGATGCTGTAGAACTTGTCTTCGAGTTCCAGCACTTGATTATAGAGCCTAATAGCTTCTGTATAATTTTTAAAGTTTTCGTTGGCAATCGCTAAATTATTCTTTAGAGTAATTGTTTCCTCCAAGTAAATATTTGGCTTGTTGGCGTAAATGTCCAATGCTTTTTGAGCTACCTTACTGATGGTCGAAGGATCTTTTTTGTCGATAATATAGATATTGGCCAGAGAGGCGCTGGCGTACGCAAGAGTATCCTCATCTTCAGGTGTTTTCGTCTTGCTCTTTTCAATCTCTGCAATAATCTGCTTAAACTATCTTTAAGCAAAATCCTTGTATCCTTTTGAGAAGGCTTCCGAAGCTAGTTATATCTTTAGCTATATCTTTTTTGTTGGGTCGGGCTACCTTTATATTTAACTTAACTTTCTATCAATTTACGCTTTATCCTGCTGTGGCAATTGTATTTCTGAACTTGGAGACTTGCTAATGACAGATTATTCGTCTTTAACGTAGTTTCTCTTAATCTCAGAAGGTATTGGCCTTATTGGCAAGTTTCTTGAGTTAATTTAACTTATATTTGGAGGTACAATGCCTCTGACATTATTACCTGAAGACGGGAGGATAGTTGATTTCGGCTGGACTCTTCCTACCATATCATTTTGATTATTTTCATATGTTCGCAATTAATTGGATTTTTCATAAAAGGATTGTTGATTTTGTGGAGGAAGTTGAAAAGTTTCATTCACATTTGGAATTCTTCTTTCGTTAAAAGCAAAAGGAGCATATTGAGGCTGTCTGGCAAATGTAATATTATTTTGCTAAATTGGAAATTTTGATGGTTGAACTTGACGTCCTTAAACGGAGTATGAAGGATTAATTGGATAAACAATTGGTATATTATTGCCAGATTGTCTTTTAAATGCATTCGGTGGTGGTGAGAGGTTGAAATTATTTGTCTGGACTCGAGGATTGGGATCATTTTTAACAGGCAATTGTAAAACAGTATTGATAACATTGCTGTTTCTGCGATTTTAATCAGAACCAGTTGATGCTGGTTGGCTTTGTTTTTAGGCAAGATTATTCCTAGTTAGAGGTTCTGGGGAACATTGTTTAAAAACAATATCTTTACGATTATTTGGGCCTTCATTTGGAGAATTCTTTGCCAAATGCTATAGCTCCTATTGACTAGTAGTATCAGTTATGCAACAAGAGAAAATCATAGATATCCAGCTCTGATCACTCATTTGCTATTTTATACTTTTTATAAGGATAATAAGTGACTCGTATTAAATATTAAATATCTTTAATAAATTTTATTTACATATCATATTTTGTCAAGAACAAGAGCCTTCTCTTCCCACCATTTCATCTTCATTATTTCGATGTAATTTGATTTTCAGCAGATGCACTGAGATTTCGACGCAATAATCTGTGGCATTTCTCCATTTTTATATCAAATAGAAATTGGACCAATCAACAGCAATATACTCTTACCTAATTGTACTCAAATATAATATTTGTATTGATATTGCCTATTGGTGATATCATCAACTTTATATCTGCACAATATAATAATCAATGGATAAAGCAGCCATTCAGAAAGAGATACAGAATATTCAGAAGGAGGGTTTTCTATCAAAATAATCACGTTTCCTTAAAAGCTGGAGGCAGTATGTGTCTTATCATGCAGACGCTGGGTAGTCCTCACCACCAATCTTTTGCTTACCTATAAGGAAAAGAGAGTCTACGAAGCACCCACCGAGATTGTGGTTCTTAAAGAGGTTGTCTCTATTAAAACTTGCGAGGAAGAGAGCAACTCCAAACATACATTTGTAACTATAGACATATACAGAAAGTATAAACAAACGAGACTGTGTTCTTCTTCAGCTGCGAGACAGGTCCCTAGAAATAGCAATGGATCGGCGCAATCGGTACCACATTGACAATATAGGCAAGGCGATGGTAAAAAGCAACACCCGCGACATGTAAGACGATTGATTTAGAGTATATCTCTATGTTTATTCATAATCGCTAATTACTATCATATTTTATGGCTCCAATCAATCGAATACCCTGAAAAATAAGAAAAACTACTCAAGTAGTCACTGAATTATCAAAACTATTTCTCGTCCGATAGTTTTATCTCAATTTACTCCAGGTTTATTTGAATCTCTGTCTTTTTTGAATCAAATTACTTTTAGCCCTATTTCAAAGTCTTCGGAGATGATGATTTCTATTATTACTTGGGGTTAATTAGCTCGCCCGGATCGGTCTGTTTTTAAGAGACTGGCGCATCCCTAGCCACCATCTAAGTCTCAGGATCTCCCAGTTACGGTTTCGCTCTTCCAAATATCTTGAGGCAATTTTTCCCGAAGCCTGTCCTACATAATCCCAATCGTACTTGGAAAAGGGGTTGCCCGATATTGATTCCCACGAATCCTTACAAAACTCATTCGTGGTGGTATTTTTAAAAGTAAGGTAGATATGAAACCCAAGCAAAATGCTAACAAAAGCCCAAGCCGCGAAGATATACACTATTAGAATGATATTCATCGCAAAGAACCCCACCTCTGAAGGTAACTCCAATCGAGTCAGTACGATAATTATCTGAATGAAAACGAACAAGCACAGAAAAAACAATAAGGTCACAAAGGAGAAAAAGTATTTATAGTTTCGTTTGCCGATGCATGTGCCCACCCACGGACAGTGATGATCGAATCTTTACACGCAGGTGTTGCAGTCGTAGCAGTGGGAGGTGCGTGGTGGTCGGTAGATGTAGCAACTATTACAGAATTTGACTCGAAGATTGTGGGTTTTTATTGGTATGCCGTATATTTTTTGGATGTCCCGCATCTGTCCATTCTCGTACCTATCATCAAGGGGTATTCGACGTAACTTTTTATTTTAATAGCCTGAGAGAACTTTTGGGATGATTCCAGGATCAGTGAATCCGATGATGAGGAGTGTGGCTTCAACCAAGACATTGATGATGACGCTGATGACAACCAGTCCAGGGGGAGATTTGTAAGCGGTGACAACATAGTAGACAATCATACCAACCCATAGAAGTAAATGAGTGCCTGCATATTTTTTAGGTTCAGATATTAAAAGTCCACAGCATTTTCCGTAGGTTTAATAGTTGGCAACGTCTGATACTTCATGCATGTGGTGAGCAGTACCATCCTTTTGGCTCATTATTTTTGTCTTGAGGATTATTATAATTTTATCAGAAAATCATGTAGTTTATTACAAAGTCCTTCCAACTATCTTTCTAATTTAGATCACGCATAAATATGCGTAAACGACATTGATATTACGTCTATTGATTAATGTGAAATGAAAGAGGTTATCTATTATCAAAGGGTACGGGATGATTAGATAAAGGTTAATCGGGAGGAGCTGGTTTAAAGAGTCCCAGTTTCTTATTTTGAATTTATTATTAATTTTGGAAGAATCGAACAAATGGGGTGTTAATCTTCGGACCTGTCCACCGCGCAGAGGGAAATTGCCCAGCCTGTTGTCATTTATCACTACATCGAATCTCATTCGCCTTGCAACACGTAGTAAAATCAGCTGTATCGAGGCTACTGCTTCGGCTCGAAATAGCTTAGAGTGTATTTGAACCCACCGAACCAATTCTGGAAGGCCGATTCCATCGCCTAATAGGCCATCGAGGAGTCAACATCAAATTTACCCAAGTTCTAGCTGGATGGAAGGTGATGCTATACTCTATTTATCATTATGTAATCATCCAAATTGAAAATAGCTTTCTTCCAATGCTTCTACTAGAATCATTAAAATTCTATTTACATTTAATTTAATTAATTACAAGGGAAAATGAAAAACAAACGCAATCAGGCAATAAAACCGTCTGAGATGTCCAGCAGCGACATCTGGAAAATCAGACTGTTGTCTCGAGCACCCATTTTCGATATTTTTAAGGAGCATGGCGGGCAATTATCATTTTTTAAGAATAATTACGGAGTTTTTAACAGTTTCTTACGCACTAAAAGATAGCGCTGGCATGTGGGACAGTAGAGTTTCAAAGCTCGAATATTTTAGCGGTGGCAAAGCGGACAAAAATCTGCTTTTTAAAGCCATTTAATAATGCAGGCTGGGTGGTAGCTATGTCCACAGAAGAGTGAGGTATTCGGACCATCCTCCAAGCAGATGCTGCACTGAGATTATCTTATGTGATTTTCATTCTCGTCTGAAACCTGCCATTTCATATTCAGAGGATCCTAGGTTAACTGTTCGGGGCAGTTCCATTAAATAGACTGATCTTAATCATGATTAAACACTCGATTCTGATAGGCTGTTTTGATGATTCTAACGCAGACAATAAAGACGCAAGTTAGCAGAATCAGTGAAGCCACAACAGCAGTTACGATTAGTCCAATGAGCAAGAGGCTAAAGGTTGAGGATACTGTTTACTTCGATTGACAGATGACTAATGCATTGAATGAGGGCGCGGGATAGTCATCAATGCTAAGTACAGGACAGCAGTTAGTGAAACACAGTACCCAATCATTCGAACCGGACGAAGAAAAAGAGCAATTTTGGAAGAGAAAGGTAGAGTTAGTTTGATTAATAGCAAAGCTGCAGGAAGTTTGAGGGATTGAGACTGATCCAGCATGCAACACAGGTAAGGTGATTGATAAGACCATAAAGATGACTATCTGGCTGCAAGGTGAGAGCATTACGCTTTTGGGAGTAAGTGGAATAATATTATTATTAATCATCTGTTATTTTATATAATCTTTATCATCAACCACTTATCTTTACGCCCAATGATTCCAATATGGCCTACTCAAGAGAAAATATTAGCAATATCATGAATCTTACTCCATTCATTGATTTATAATTTCAGCTAGACTGATTTTACCCTATTGGCGACTACGTGATAGTATTTTAATGAAGGAAATATAATTCACAGTGCAGTCCGCTCAGTCATTGCAAAGAAGGATGAAATCAACCATGCTTATAATGCGCCTTATATATTCTAAATAATAGAACAAATGGAAGGTATACGCTCCAATGCAAGAGTCATGATCCACGATCAAGTGTTCGACAAAATTCAAGAACTACGCTACTCCAAACATCTGTAGACTTTAGAACAACTCAAACAGCCAGCCAGAAAGTCCAGTACCGACTACCTCGCAACTTCGTGCGACATCACATTCAAGCTTGATCGATACAAACGAGCCCATGCTCAGGTTAACGAAATGCTGCAGCCCCGCGACAGTGAGTTTATCAACTGTCAGAAACATGTTAAGGATATCAAGAGTGATCTAAGATTGCCCAAAATAGAAAGAATAAAGCCGCATGAAAACACCCTGAAACAAGTACACGAAAAACAGCGAGTGGACAAGGAGAATCAGATTCTAAAACGCAAGATGAGTCACCTCTCCCTCGAGAAGAAGAAAAAGCAGTAAGAGGAGAGCAAGCGCATCCAAGAATACGAGAAGAACCTCAAGATCTCCAGTCGTGCCAAATTCATAGAAAATCGACTGAAGACCCTCTCCCAGTAGAAAGTAGCACCCAAAGTGAAAGGTGATTGATAGTCATTATATTGCATGTTTACCGCTGAGAAGAGTAAACTCTTTTTCAACGATCCCAAGTTTATGCTAATCAGTCGCTGGAATGACGACTCGCAGGAGGAGGCTGTCAATAAAATATTTGCTGGACAACGACAGCTACGCAGGTCCAAAATAGCCTACAAGGCTATTGACTCCAGCAAATAAGAAGAAGCCTCCAATCATTTTCTCATGCTAGACTTTCTTCAAAGCCGCATCAACTCTTTTTAGGAGCGGCTGGCAAGCAACGTCGAGACGTATTCCTTGCTAACTCAGAGTATTTTATGAGAAGGAGCGGATTAAAGACAAGTACAACGAGGCGTAGGACCTGTACGAGAAGGCAAACCGCAAACTGAAGCGATTAATGGTGAGCGTCCGCACATAAAAGCACCAATTCGACAACTTGGAGCAGGTACATTGCGCTGCATGCAGGTCTAAGCAGAAGTGTTCGATATCCAGCGAATCTACGAGTAGAATCAGTTTCTAAAGAGCATGAACGACGAGATAAAGAAGCGCATCGAGAAGAAGCAGCTGCAGCTAGGCCCTACCCGCAAATGATGCTGACAAGTTGAATAATAGACTCATATTTATATTATGGGGATGTGTGTTGGAAGCAACGGGCATGGCGTTAAACAGGGCGAAAGCCCCAAGTACAAGTGTAGCTAAAATCATATTCAGTTTAGCCTCTTGAACTAGAGCTGTTGCAGCTCATGTATTGCGACCTTGCTCGCCGGTGCAAGAATAACATCGTTACTCGCGATACTTTTGAAGTATTCTTTCATGCAAATGGACTCATGGCGGAACTTCTCTTCTCCCGATTCGATCAGCAGAAGACAGGAGCCATAGGTTAGGAAGACTTCTTGCGAGCCTTTGAAGTTATGGTAAAAGGGAGTTTCGAGGAGAAAGCAGACGTGCTATTCGAATTTTACGGAGTATAAAAGTCAGGAGGTATTCGCTACAGCGAGTTGCTGAAGATAGTAATCACCTGTCGACTTAGCTGTTTAGCTACCCGTTAGAGGACTTGAACAAGATCCTAGTAGAGGAGGAGGAATTCATTAAATTTCTAGGAGAGAATATGATTACCTATTATTTTGGACCCGAACGCAAAATTTAGGACAAGACTATCATCGAAGATGCTTCTGAGTCTAGCTGCGATTATTCACTTCGCAAGGGATCGGTCTACGCTCCCTCCTCAAATGAGTATATTGAGATGCAGATGCGCATTCGCCAAATAGTAGAAGATGAACGGAGGGAAAAGAAGGTTGGCTTGCCTTAGATCTTTAAGAAGCAGCGGGGCATTATTCCCAGCTAAGAGCGGAGAAGTGGAAGTTAGGTGGAGCTAGGGGGCAAGCGACGGAGCAAACCATCAAAACTGAAGTCTAACGTGCCCAGTATCACCAAACGATACGCGACGTATCTTTTCAAGAGTTTAAATCTGGACAAGGAGAAGGATGTCTTTTCTAAGGACCATTTCTACAGACTTCTAAAGTATCATCCCTCCATATTTGACGTTTATATGTCGGGTTTTCACGGCTATGTTTGGCAAGTCGACACCCACGGCAGTCCAGAATATCTAGGAGTCGGAATGGTTCCTTGGATAGAAGGACCTGCCCAAGAGAAAGTGGACGAAATAAGCAGCCCAGTATATTTGCGTTTTATACGCACGACAATCTTCATCTTTACGCATAAGGCTAGCAAACTACCCAAAGACATTGTGAATCTATAAGGGTTAACTGTGGCTGCTGTTGATAATCTGGGTTTTCAATTCCAGCACAGGGATGGACTCTATCCTAGCAAAGTATACATGCTTGAGAACACAAATATGCGATAGGAGTGGCTTAAACAGTTAGCAGACTTCAGAGAGAGCTCCATCTTCGATAAATACCTGAAATTGGAACGTATCGGAGGTGGTAATTTCTCCAATGTTTTTCGAGGGAAGGACAAGTAAAATGGAAAATTAGTAGCAATTAAAGTGATAGAGCCCCTTAGGCTGAAGGCCAATTAAAGAGAAGTCTTGAAAAGAGAGTGCGGCATACTCAAACAATGCCACAATCCCAACATCATCAAATTTATCGCAGATTACAAGACTAAAACGCATCTCTACATTGTTACTGAACTACTCACAGAGGGAGACCTGTTTGAGTACACTCGCAAAAATAAGTTCCTAGATGAGTATGAGGCAGCCATTATATTCCGTCAACTCGCAGACACCATCCTCTATCTCAACGAATCGGGCATTATCCACCGCGATCTTAAACCTGAAAACGTCATGGTACCCCTTTCTCCACCCAGATCATCACCACCGAGGACAAAAAGATGGTAAAACGCATTAAACTAATCGATTTTGGATTCGGAGTGTTCAAGGACAAGCTGAAGGATCTCACTCCGCGCGAGAAGTTTGCAGGTACTCCCGGATTCATTGCACCAGAGGTATACGAGGCGAAGGAGTACGACTAGCGAATCGATACGTTTAGTTTGGGAATAATCCTATATTTCATGTTATATGGATACCTGCCCTTTCAGTCCAACTTCATCGAGGAGATTCAGGAAATGACAATGAGTTGCAACATATCGCTGGTCAATGCTCACTGGGCAAATGTTTCATAGCACGCCAAGGACCTCATACTGCGCATTCTCACTCCTGTTGAAAATCGCATTACCACCAAGCAAGTGATAAACCACCCCTGGCTGCAGAATATTTAGACCCTGAAGGAATACGCGGGTCGCAACACGAGGAAACGCATACTTTGAATAATATTTAACTTGTGCCAACAGATACTTCTTTGATGTGATTAACAGGAAGTAGATTAGTTATCAGTGGCGCAGAGTCATTGTCAGTTCATGCAGATTGCGACTCCGCAGCGATTATTTGTTCTGTTTTAGCTCCACAAGGTAGAGCTGGCTCTTGTGATGTTTTTACTGGAAAACGGTTGCCCTCTTTTATTTGTTCTCCTGGATGCAGAATGTATTACAAGTGATCCGTTTCTGCTTCAGCTTTCTAAATACAGCCACTGTTACCTATTGACGCTGATATTACGAACCAAGGCCATCAGCTGTCGTTGCTTCAGTTTATTAGCTTCTTCCCTTCTGGTCTCCTCCCTCTGCATTTCCTCCTAATGCTGACGTTGGCGTTCTTCCTCGAGACTGGCATGTTTCCTTCCATGTTCCTCCTTCATGCGTTCATGATCGTTCTTTAAAAACTCCCCCTTCTTCCTGGCGGCTGTCGCTTGTTCATTATAAAATTTATTAGCCGTTTAACATTTTTTAATTAATTTACTGTAGTATGTATTCTATCTCAGCATATCTTTGGAACGGCAACTCTACTGAGCGATCAACACGCTTCTGTTCTGCTGTTTTAACAACTACTTTATCTACGTCATCGCTTCAATTCGACGCAGATTGGCAGCCTTTATCTTCTATTCATGCTCAGCCAGCAAATTGATGCTTCGCTACAACTATTGACTTTCCCTCTCCCTAACGTGATGACTCCGATCGGTGGTCTTGCAGCTCGTGATTACGTTTGTAAATTTCAGCCTGCGAGTATGTGATTTCTGGACCATACGTTGTTCCTTCTCAGCAAGCTACTCCCTTTTTTGATTGTCGAGCAGTTGCAGGCGACTTAAGTTTAATTGATTTTTGTTGATAATTTAAATTCGCGTGTTTTGTAAATCCTTGCGCTTCTCCTTCTCCATCCTAGTTATTTGTTTCAGTCTCTTTTCCTTTGGCTTTACTTCACTCCAATATTTTTCCTTCTGCAAATTATACTAGTTCACTCGAGCAATTCTCATCTGATAGCATACATCTGCAACTCGTAAGTTGTTGCGGTACAGGTGCTCCACACTATCCGCAAAGGGACTCTTCTTCAAGACAGGCTGAACTGGTTCCGGCATAGGCATAGATTTTTGAGTTTCCATCGAGTCTTCTAAAATATTATTCTTTCTATTGGAAGATCAAATCTCATCTTTAAGCATTATGGCGATGCATAAATATCAAGCTAACACTGCTGATCGCGTGGCTTACACTTGTGCCTGCAATCCTCTCATCTACTCTATGAGTTTAAGACGTTAACTTCTGGCCTGCTTGAGCTCCTTGTATTTTTCACTATATTTTGCCAGCAGAAGGGCCTTAAAATCTGCCTGTTTTTATGTTTATCGTACATACTCGCCCCGCACCTGGCAATTCAACTAATCAATGAGTATCAGCAAACTGTTCTCACTCTTTTTGTGTTTCTATCTGCAGATCTACAGTTATGAGGAAACACTATTCAATTAGGCCTTCATTTTGTCAAATTATGTCCTTTGCTTGTCGATCTCAGCAGTTGTTTCCTCCATCCTGGTGAGGAACTCTTCATCCGGATGTTATGGAGTATCGGCCTCGGATCGCCAGTATTGTCCTTCCAAATCATTGATTCTTTTGGCAAAATCAGAAAGAAGTTTGCCATCATACAGATCCATTTGAGAAGAGTGCTTCTTCAGAATCATAGTAAATTTTTTAGTGCTGCGGCTGCGGAATAGTTACTCATAGACGGCTTTCACACTGTTCTTGCATCTTTGATCCACCATCATCACCACTTTCATGTCGAAGAGCACTGTCTGCTAGAAATCACGAATCGTCAATCTTCGGATAAAATCAGAGTGGGTGTACTCAGCCTCATCCAACACTCTGCTTCGGGCGTTGCTGCCTTTCTCGTCCCACCCGCGTCTACTTTTAAGAAACTCTTTATTGATGAACAGCAGTCGAGCATTTAATCCATCCATTTCTTGTTGCTGCTCTTTGACGATGATCTGCTTGCTGTTAACTTCTGCTTCTAGCCTTTGGCATTTTCCCTCGGATTCGATTATAGATTCCCAAGATGGCATCATCTCTGAATACTCGTGAGAAATGGCTGATTCGATTAGACTTAGTTCGTCTATTCTGATGGCATATTCCTGCTTTTGCGCTTATAGAACGGTTAATTGCTCATAGGTGACTCTTTATGGTTTAGTTGTAGTGTCGATGTATGTGGGTCTGAATGGAGATGATTGCTGTTAAAATATGGGCGATTGCTACTAATTTGCATCCTCTTCAGGGGATTACCTGCTTACCAAATCGATACTCTTCGACATATTGGCGGCATCCTTGAGGCTGGCCTCGATAGAGTGGTCAATAGTAAGTTTCTTGCTTTCCCTCCTCATCCCATATGATTTGCTCCAATTAACATCGCCTACCGATGCCTTTTTATTATTAATTTTGGCCAGCTGAGTGTAAACATCTTCCTGCCTATCATAATTAGCGTACGAAGTAGCCTTGCTTCCTCGCCCTGGTTGTGCAATATTGCTGTAATTGATGATTTCCTTTAGGATATTCTGAGAAATTGAGGGGTTCTGCTGCCAGCTGGCCGAGCTGTTCATTCTTTAGGTCACATTATTACTGTTTCCCTCGATCTAGTCGCAGCGGCTGGTAGTTGCATCGGGTTTGCGACATGGCCTGGCCTCCAAATCGATGGAAATCTCCTTTCCCCTTGAGCCGCGCCCTCTTCCGATTGAGTTGTCTTTAACGGATCGATTCTTTTGCATAACGATTTAAATTTTAACACTCATCCCATATTTGGAATTGATAGGAACCGTAACATGTTAATTGTTCAAATAATGATAATAATATGATCTATCAAAAGGCTAACTCGAAGGCTGGCTCGGATTGGATGGGCTGCTCCACCTCTGTTGACCATCTGATCACTCTTTAGGTGCTTTTCATGCCGTTGAAGTTGCTTCTGCAACCGTAACTGTATGCGCCCATGCCTGATACGCACAGCCAGTCTCCTACTCTCAAACCAGTAGGCACTGCAATGCTCTTAGTGATGACGTCCATGCCATCACAAGTCATGCCAAACAAAGTTGAATTCTCCTGCTGTCCAATCTCCATCTCTTGCCCTTGATTCAAAGCCAAGTAGAACTGGTTAGCATTACCTTCAAAACTGACTCCATCCATCACATTGCAGTTGAAGCTATGATAAAGGGATTAGTTGAGGTGGTAGCATGGTTTTCCACTCTTGGTGCGGCGTCCAAGTACCCTCGTAAGAAGATAGAATGAGTTACCACAAAAATGTCTTCCGGGTTCAGCTATGACCCGATAGCCAAGTGGGTCATTTTGAGTGGTTTTAAGGGCATCAATAGTGCGAGTGTTGAGATCACCAGAAGGGAACCCTCCACCAACATCCATTATACTCATTTAATGATCGTATTAACGACCAATTGCAAGGCATTGTCTGGCTAGGGCAACTGCCTTGCCAAAAGCTGACGAGCCATGCATACCAGAACCGCAGTGGAAGTGTATTCCTTTGATATTAACTCCAAGTGCCTGAATTTCCCGCATTCTTTTGTGTATGTCCTATTCAGATTCGAGGTCATCTCCAAATTTACCGGAGAAAGGAGTGGCAAGTTTATCGGATGCTTCCTCCTTAATGGCGATTCTCCACATCACTCCCATTGTTGGGGCGTATTTTTTAATTTTCAAAAGTTCATCGATCGAGTCAGCAGTAGTCATCTTTACTCCGTTGCGTTCAGCCCACTGTAGGTCACTTTCATCCTTGATAGGATTGGAGTAGACAATGTCTTATCTTCTGGCGCCCACATCCATTACAGTCTCCAGTTCAGCTCGAGAGGCACAGTCAAAGCCCGCATTATGGGAATGCAAGTCGTTGAGCAGTGGAAGTGCGGGATTGGATTTAATGGCATAGTGAGGCTTGATCCATGGAAGGGATTTCCCCCAGTCATCAAACTTCCGCATAGATTCAGTGGAATTATAGAGCAGACAGCTGGTTTGGAGTTGGTTGTTGGCAACGATGTTGTCAATCTCCTTGGCCTGCGATGGTGAGAGGAGTCGATCGTCATTACCCTTCATGAAGTAGAGAGAGAAGGGATTGCGGACAGTGTGAGTAAGATTGTTGCTCTTGGCCAAGCAACGACCGGAGAACACTTTCAACAGTTTGAGGAACTTTTGTAATATATATTAACAGTCTTCCCCTTACATTTCCAAACTCATAATTGATCATTTCCGATCGGCCGCATCCAAATTTCGTCAAACTTGCCGTTACCCTCTCAAATGAAAATAGGTCGCAAACGTCGCCATCCTCCAAACATGATCGCTATTTACCTGTCTAAGCCCTCCCCCTTTCATTTTTAGTCTTGTTGATGTAATCTTGCAAAAGTGATTGTTGAGCCTAAAAATTGAATTTATTGTTAAGGGAAGAAATGGAGGTAAAAGTCACAAAAAATAGTCAAGATGCAAAAATGGGATAATACAGCTAATATGGAGCTGATAATAAATTCAATTCAATGCTATCGGCCCATTGTTGAAAACGGATAGTTATATAATGCCGAGGAAGCTTCCCAAAGATTATATAACATTCCAATTTATTAGCAATAATTTCAAGAGCTCACGATCCCAGGTAGGAACTCATAATCCATGCTCACAACACTATCTCTGTGCTACCTGATATATCTACTTTAATTTCATTTTTAATTTAATGATTTCATTTGGTGGGCTACTTTATCGATAATTTGAATTAAAAAGGCAAAATCATTGACTGCGTCTCAGCTAATCAATTTCTCACTTTCAGTGACTTGCAGTGAACAGGAGTCATATCACTCATGGACCTTCAACGCTGATATGCAGCTTGTTCGGCATTGGAAGTAACTCAGTTCACGGCGCTATTTCACCCACTCTCGGTGAGAATCCAGGCAACTCTCAACACAGACAATGCAGAAACTGAGACGACACTTCATACATTGATACTCTTTTTTGAGATCAGCTCCCATCAAGTCCGCGCAGATCATGGGGCGACTATCGCTCTTACAGCATCCGGAGTAGGCACAGACACATCGAGTACTCTCGTTAACTTTGACAAAGTAGTGGTCTTTAAGATTGGCGTGGGCGCAGCTGGTTAAACAGAACTTACAATAGAACATATACTTGTTCATCTCCTTATTCTCACAACAAGTCAGACAAATATAGTTGTTGAAACTGTCACTGCAGGTGTAGAATTGATAACAGACACTGATGCTACCCTTGTTGTTTGAGTTGAAGTTGGACATCGTTAGGCCTTAAGTCATAACTGGCATTTTGGGAAGAAGCTATATCCTACCTTTTTTATTGGTGGAGTTGCCTTTGACTCTGGTAGAATGACCCTTATCCTTCTTTTTGACATAGACATTGAAGTATCTGTTATCAAAGCCAACAATGTCGCACCTCAAGCCCTTTCCCTTACTTGCACCCTTAAAGATACACTGATCTTCCACTACACTCCTAAAGATGTCTAAAGGCATGTTGCGATCACAGGTCACTTTAAACATTTTAAGGCTAAACTCAAATAGTTCCTTCAGGCATTCGATGAGTTCTAACAACTTACCCAATTCCACATCAGTCTTGTGCAGCTTGATCTCGAGATAGTTCACACTTAACAATTCTAGTAGCGTGGCTTATAAGTACTTCAACTCTTGAATCTTATTGAATGAAAAGTTAAGAATAACCCTGTCCAAGGTCTTGAGACTAGTGATCGACTTAATGATCATGTGAACTTCACCCTTGGCTAAGTTATTGTTCTCAAAGTTGAGGTAAAGTTCCTTGAGGGCTAAACTATTAGCTATTGACAGACACAGGTTGTTGACCACGTTATTCATTAGATTTGTACCATAATCCAGGTAGAGAATCTAACAATATTTTGGCAGAGGCCAACGTGTTCCCTCCTGATATTTAATGTAGTTTTAATTCATTATAAGGGACAGCTTCTTGACTGGAAGACGAGCTACTTTCTACGTGAGTAAGATATGCTCCTCCTCGCTGAAGATGCGTCGCTACCAACTTATGAGCAGAGTCTGCAGCAGGGGACTTTCCGTTAGCAGTCTGTCAAGCAAATATATCAAATCCTTAAACGTTGCTTAGGATTAGGTGAGTCGCAACTCTAATAGCTAAAGGCTGTCATTGGCAACAATTCGAAACAGCCCCTAGTATCCGCCAATCATTTGATTGCCAGTCAGGTTAATTCTTATTTTGGCAAATCTCAATATAGGAGCATCAAAAGGCACACCCAAACATTCCTTATTCATCGACTCGATGTAAATGCGTTTGCATTGCACGTTTTAGAGGTGGTAGAAGATATCAAAGGTGCAGGAGGGCAGCAAAGTAATACTTTAGGCTTTGTTAAACTTGACCTCAGCAATACTCAGCACAAAGTTTTTCTCTTACTCTTGAGCAAAGCATTCAGGAAGTTTGTCTTTGTTGCCCTCACTGATGTATACCACTTTCTTCATCTCCCCAAAGATATCATGCATCGATTCTACCTTTTCAGGGGAGGAAGAAGCGCAGCTGATGGTACGTTTGACTGGTGAGGGTGAATGACGCGCTTTACTGATCTTAAAGGCGTTACCGTTAGACGAAGTTTTAACAAAATTGAGGCGGTTGAACTTTCTTGCCTTGAAGAGATTGATTTGGTTATTAGGCTGAGTACTAAAGTAGTTGTTGCTGGTTTCCATCATGCGGGTCGCTTTCGTCTCCTCTTCCTCTTTCTCTAATCTGGCAATAAAACCTGCCTTGAGGATATCCCTCTTCTTCTTTTAGTTGAAACACACGAATTTCAGCTACTTGAAGGTGGTGCGTTTGAACTAGTCGAACTCCAATGCAACTCGTAGTATCTCGCAGATGGTTGTATCGCCATCACAGAGTTCCTTGGCCTCTTTAATCCACTCCTGCACCACTTCCTTATAGGCAGATTCTTAAATTTACATGCGTTCGTTCGATTTGAATTTTTTAAATGTGACCATGTAAAGCACCACCAATCCATAACTGAAGACATCACTCTTAAAGGCGTTGATGCTGGCTATCTTTTTAGTTTTGATTCTCACCAGTTCTGGCGCCAGAAAGGGTACAGTTCCCAGTATAGTGGCGTCCTCGCTGTCCCTGTTGACTACTTTGCAGCTTCCCACATCGCAGAGTTTGATCGCCATGCTCTGGCGGTCCATTATAAGTATATTTTAGGGCTTGATATCGCAGTGAGCTATGTTTATCTCCTCGAGAGACGCCAGCGCCTGTAGTACCTGTTCGATGATAGTAATCAACTCCTCTGTCCTGAGACGATGTCGGTAGCCTCTGCGTTCGACGAGGAACTGTTCTAAATTTTCCTCTGCGCATTGCATGAGAATGAATGCGTACTTCTTCTTATCATACTGATTGCGCTGCATCTGTGTGACCAGGTATCCATTGTAATTGACGAACCACTGACTTTTCTAGCTTAGTTCCTTCATGAAACTGATTTCCCTCAGAAAATTTTGGTACTCGTAGTCATTCTTAATCTAAATCTGTTTCAGGGCTAGCGATTCGCCCCGCACTGAAGCTGTATACACGTGCGCGTTGCCTCGTCCTAGCTATTACTCAACTCGGATTTCGGAGAGGCTGTAGTCGCCCTCTAGCACAACGTGGTTTGCGAAAAAATCAAACATTATTATTATATCACATCATAAGAATGCAGAAGTAACACAATATTATCAGAATTGGATTTGCTGGAGGGACATCAAACTTTGTCGATCTTGCCAGGCCGGAGAGAGGCACTGTGGAAACGGTCTCGATGGGCTTGGATGATGATGATTTTGTAGAACAAGGAGAAGACCTACTCCTTGCGCTTCTGGCCCTCCTCACCATATATGGAAATACCCCTTCGTATCTGAGACTCCAATTTGTTTGCTACCATCTCGAAGGCTGTCCAGTAGACTGGTGAGTCGCATACATTGCGATAGCTGCTAATAAGATTCTCTTTGATATCGGCCCATTCCTCTAACCCAATCATGCGAAAATATTTCTGCTGCACATCTACTGGAAGCAGTTTGAACTGAGAGTACGTCCACACCTATACTTCTTCCATGAGGGGGAAGTCATATCTGACACAACAACGGTAAAGCATGTCTGGCTTACACCAACGCACCATCTATTTCTACTATGATTCCAAACTATTGCGGAGGGCAAAGGCAAAGATCTAACGCTGGAACTACTCATCAAAACCCAGCATATCGATGAACCACACGAGAATTTGTGAGGGAATAGCTCCATCTTCGCTTAGGAAATCAACCATGCTGCAGTATGAGGCGTGAAAGAGCTGTTTCTCGATGAGGTAGACCTCCAAAATGTACAGCAGAAGAGGGTTTAGTTTAACTATTTGGGCTTACTCGACAGGTGTCCTAGTGCCTTCTCCGTGGCTGGTAGCGTTGATCTCTCCCTGGCTGGCAGCCACAAACTCCTCAATTTTATTTTCGATATAGTTGCACTTCTTCTCGCTGAAAAACATCTACAGCACCTTTTAAAAATCAACGCTTTTAATCTTTTCCAACGAAGTACAGGCTTTCCAGAGGTTAAAAGAACTCTCTGTAATGGTCTTTATGCTCAGCAGGAAGAAGAGTTTGAAGTAGAGCTCTCCTATCTACTACCCGTTCACCTCGTTATAAACTTTAAATTTATCGCTCACTTTCAGTAGCAGCGCCACCACTTTCAGCAATGAGTTAGCTGTTTGGTTTCGATGGATCATGGACACTATTGTTAGAAATTTCCACATTACTGACTTTATGTTGCCATAGCTGGTTTTGATCACTTAGAGCAACTAGAACATGAAGCAGGAGTGGGAGTGCCTGCTGGCATTGCGGAACAGAGTTAGAAATACCTTATTCAGACTCTTCTAAGGGTTTTGGAGGGGTTTACTCTCATCGGCTTTAGCTAAATGCTTCTTTATGAGGTCTTCAAGCTGCGAGTATTTAATGGTCTGTTGCTCTCCCTCGAGTCGAATGGTCTGTTCGCTAAACAAGCCTTCTCCCTCCTCCTCCTCTTTCTAATGATTGATGGTCTGCAGCATGTGATTAAAGTCATGGCTCTTCCTGCTGCTGCTGTGCATATTTGGGAGCGTTCGCAAGGCGCACAACTCAGTATTTTTGTTGGCATCATCAGATACAAGGATATTGTCTTCAGAACTTGATGATTGCGATATCGGGTCTTCATAGTCTGGACTCTAGTGCTTCATCTTGCTTTCATTGCGGGTTTTCTTGGAAAATCCACTGCTAATTAGATTGCTGCGCTTTGAGTGCGCAGGCTTGAAAATGGCTTTACTCTGTAGTTCATTGAGTCTCTCCAGTTCCAACAAAGTTAGGGAGTTTTTGTGCGATAGTCTGTGGTGAAGAATACGTTTTTTGGACTCCTTATCGATCAATTCCTCCTCTCGCTCATCCATCATTTGGTAATACTTCCGTTCTTGGCCCTCGCTTTCTTTTTTGGGTAAGTCTAACTGCACCTGAATCCCTTTCTCGAAAAGAAGGAGAGGCAATTATGTCTACGACTCTTCTATTAATTCAGTATTAACTGCCTTGTCCTTGGTGCATGGTTCGGGCGGTGACTCTGTGAGCAATTCTACTTGTACATTGGGCCTATTGATGATATTTTTGAAGTAGTCCTCGATGTTGGTGTGGTCTTCCTGCTAGTCATCGGTGAAGTACTCCTCCTTAATCATGGCCTTTTCATCGGGGTTCTCCTTAATGCGTTCAATAAAAAATTAGTAGAGAGAGTTCTTCTTTTCTTCGAAGTCTTGAATAGGAGTAAGTGTCTATTCTCCCTGCGCGAGTTTAATGAGTTATTTTGTCTTCTGATGCTTGAGCTTGTCCTTTTGATGGTAAATTTGCAGTTTGCGGTAATTTAGGATGATGGCTTCCTCCTCCGATATCTCTTTCATGTTCATCAGCAGCTTGATGTTCTCTTCCATCAAGTTCAAGTTTTCTCTCTTGATGCTAAGGTTTGATTCCCCAAGCTTCTTGACCATGTACTCCATCTTTTTCAGTCTGCGACGCAGCACTCTCAAATTGCAGACGCAACTCCTTCCAAACTCCTTCTCCTTGCTACACTACTCTTGCAACTGTTTAGTTTGTCGACGCAGTCCCTCGATCTCATCCTGATAGCTGCGGTGCACATTGCTAATTGATTGTAAAAGCTCCTTCTCTTTTTTCAGATTCTGATCGTTTATGCTCTCTACGATCGAAGTTACCTCCAAATTCTCACGGTTCCAAAGCATCTTCAGAATTTATGATCTGTTTTTGGATACCTTAGCCACTTGCCCTGTCATCTCCGTAAAACCTGCTGCAATGAGAGTTTGTTTGTCCTGGAACTTCTTGGACAGGCTGTCTCCGCTTTGTTCTATACTTTGATATTGGTTTTCGAACCACAGAATGAAGTCCCTGATCTCCTGTTTTTCAGAAAGCATGTCCTTATAACGCGGGTTGGTCTTAGTGAGAAGGGTGGGGTACAACTAATAATTGCGTTGATTAACCTGTCTATCCTTATCGACCTGCGCCATCTGGTTGATAATATACTCTATTCCTGGCAATTAGAGTATATTGACATCATTCCTAATGCTCTTGGCTTTGAGTGCCTATATATCTTCGGAGTAATTATTGGGGCTGCCGCGTTTATAGAGTTCGTATTTGCTGTTCAACTCGTTGAACTCCCTAGGCACTTCTTTAAACTTGAGTTTTTGCGAGGACTGGCAGCGAGAGAGTGCTCCTCCGACGCCCTTCCAATTTCTATTTTACATTTAAATCTAATTATTACCCCATAATCATTTTTGCAGTCATTGGCCAGAGCTCATTTTATTTATTATACGCATGAAGAAATCGTTCAATATCACCAACTATCTTAATAACAGCAAAGGACTCGCCGCTGGCATCGTCACTAGGAACAGACAGGCCTCCCATGACCCGCAAAATTAGGAGAATTAAGGGAAAATTCGAAAGGGAGATAGGGATGATGGCTAGATTCGGAAGTACAGTGATTAGTTTTCGCCTCTGAAGAGGACAGTCACTGTGGAGACCAACGACCTCACCAACCGTCGCAGATAAAACACTGCCAACACACTCAGATACTACTAGGGCGAAACTTCAATGCTGGAAAGGCAAAGCGCGTTTTCGCAAAAAAATGATGAAACATCTCGTCAAAGACAATAAAAATACCTAAACACTGGAGACCAGGCCCTATTTCGAGCAATTCGGGACTCCAGATACTACGAGCGTGAATTGTAAGTTAGTATCACGCAATTAAAAGATATAAAGCAAAACCTATAATAGGAAATATCTCATTTGCAGTTACTGCTCGATGAAACATCCAGGCATTTGGGAAACGTTGACAAGGAGTTTGAAAAGATCAAACTCAGGGTGTTGGAGTATACTGCCCGCTGTTTGGATGCCGGCTTTGTACAGTATAAGATCAATATGACCAGGTGGTCCAAGTATGAGGATATTGAGAAGAAGGGATTGCAGCTTAACATCGAAATGGGCGAGTTTATTCAAACGCAGCAGGCTCTGCTCACTGGCAAGAAACAGGAACAAGTAGCTGTTTTCCAGTAGGCCAGCAAGGAAGCAGAAAACCGGATCGTTCATTACGGTGAAATGGTAAAGTAAATCGGCAAGGTGAAGGAGGAGTGTCTCCAGAAGCGACCAATTTTGAGATAATCTGCGATTGCGGAGTTCTAAAGGGCGGCTCAAGAGTTATCAACTTTCTGATGCTCATTATTTTAGAATATGAAGTTACCAGCCGATATAGATTATTGTTTTTAATCTTTGCTTTTATAATCAGCAATATGGCCATCTATTAGGAATGTATTCGATAATCATTTTATGGATGATAAATATAAAGAATAAATAATATGGAGGGAAGTCATGCCCTTCGTATTGGTCACATCATTCTGGGTAAGTATATACGTGTGGAGGGTATGTGATTATTTATTATATTTGAATGTCTGAGAAAAAATAGGAGAAGAAATAGTAAAAGAAGGTGGTGGTGGCTGCCGATGCCAAGAAGGCCAAGGTCACGCAGACGGACAAGTACTACAAGATCAAGGCTGACTTCGGATACCTCCTCTCTTACAACTACAAGATCACCAAATAGATAGGCCGTGGCGGCTATGGCGTCGTCTACAAGGTAGTCTTCCACTAAGGCAGGCCATCAACATCAACGGCAGTAATTAACAGTAGTACGCAATCAAAATTAACTTCAACACTGTCTCGCGCGAGCTCATCTATGCAGAAATGGCCTTCTTGCTGTTGGTCAAAAACAGGTAGAACCTACCCAAGCTGGTAAACCTCTTCGTGCACCACGACATAACTCACATCGTGCTCGAGTACTTCAAGTTTAAGCCCTTCATTGTACGTTTTGCTTCATGCAGACATTCTTCAACACTTTCACTATTGAGGAAGTCAAACATTACATCTTCGAACTGCTCGTTGGACTCAAGAATCTCAAGGATCTAGGCATCTATCACCGCGACATTAAACCGGGAAATTTTTTGTATAACCCCGATACCAAGAGAGGAATGATCATCGATTTTGGGTTGGCCGAAATCGATCCCAAATACCAGTCGGCTCTGGAACAGAAATACGTGAAAATGAAGGAAGAGAAGAAGGACTTAGCTGAGTTTTAGGAGACGCTGAAAATATACCGTCGTTTGTCGGACTGTCTCAAGATAATCGGCCGCAACAAGATCGGAACCGAGACCTACATGCCTCTCGAATCCATCCTCCACCATTCGCAACAATCCTACCAATCTGATATCTGGCCGGTGGGGGTGATCCTGCTGCAGTTCGTAGTCCGCAAGTACAACATCTTCAACAACGTCCGCATGGTAAACAAACCAAACAACGTCAAAAACTGCTACTACATCAACTACATTGTCGAACTCGCCAACTTCTTCGGCAGCCAGGAAGTGATTGATCAATGTAAGAATTTAGGGTACGAACTTAAACTGCCCAAGGATATTGAGGAGTTCAAATTTAGAACCATCGCCGCTATGTAAATTATCCTTAATGCAGAGACGGATACGATGATGTGCTGGATTAATTTCTCTACCGCATCCTAGCTCTAAACCCAGAAAAACGTTTCACTGTGGAGTAGGCCATTGGACACTGCTTTTTCGATAGTATTAGAGCAGAGCACGAACCAAAGAAATGATAGATAGACCTTGCTTCACCTTTATGCTTGCTTATCAATATTTATAGTTAACTGTCAATTAAATATGAATAAAAGTGTGACTCCACCCAAACAATCTCCGACCAAACAGAAGAAGAACGAACGGAACACATCATCAGCCAATAGGTCACCGAACAAGAAGAATGGACTGACCGATATTGAGGTTGAGGAAAAACTACGTCATAATCGATAAAGACTATCCCATACTCTAGACACCTACACTCTACTGATCAGATCTAAAAACCCAATCCGCTGTTTGTAGCACAACAGCGTGATATCAATCTACTGCGAGACCTAGAACAAACTTTTATGCAGCAACTGCGTGTTTGGAAAGATCTAGCATAAGTTCCATAAGATGCTGCCCATCGATAAAAGTTATGATAAGGTGAGAAATAACATTGAAAGGATGCAGATCCCTATTCAGAAGGAAGTACAATTGCTTGGCAGTATCAAGGACATTGTGCTCAATAACCTCGATGGGGAAATCGTCGATTTGCATAGCACACTCCAGGCATTAACTCTCAAGTATGCGGAGGGGCATCAACTGCTCGAAGACAGTTTTTTCAAAATTAAAAATAGACTCTTAGATACGCTGGAGCATATAAAGGCTCGGCATGAGACAGTAGCATTGGAGCTTAATTTCTTGAAGGAGCTATACGATGTGCGCATCCCTATCCTTAGCAACGACTTCTAAAACGTGGACTAAGGCCAAATCCTCCTCTACCACCACTCCCTCCTCTCGACCATCTGTTCCCAAAAGAAGTTTTAAGGCAACATCTGGAACTCTCCCCGTTGGTAGATTCGCTTCGCGGGCGAAAGTGAGTTGAAGCGTATTGAAAAGATCTGTTCGTAGCTTAAGAGTAGCATATACAGTAGTCCTTCCTGATGTTTTCTTCTAATTTTATAGCTTACTGAAAAGGTTATATAAATCGTAACAAAATTGAAAAATAGGTAGATGAAGTAGGTCAGATCATAAAATCATAAAATTTCTGCAGTCTTGTTGGGGAACAGCATCGTCTTGAAAATTTAGTAGAAGTAAAAGTATATGCCCTTCTGGCATACTCCACGCATCAAATTAGCAGTGATTCCCTTGTAGAAACCAGTCAGACCCTATTCGCGCACTAGCTTGCCGAAGAGGTCAGATATTCCATGGTATTTTTGACTTTTGGCACTGTCCACGAACTGGTTCTGTTGAATTCGTGTCCTGAGAGTTGTGATGGGGTAGGACAGGAGCACAGAGAAGATTTTGCTAATGCTGCCACAGATGAAGTGCTTCTCAGAAAGTGCTGATTCTGGGATCTCCAGGCTTTCATAGAGAAGTTTAGACCCTTAGTAGGTGTACATCTGGATCACTCCACTTAAAGATAGGATCAAGCTTAATTGAAGCCCCTTCAAATAACCCTTCAAACCATGCTGGGCGTGAATTTGGTTGACTTGTTTCTTCAAATTTTGATACTCACTGATCTTCTTGTTGATGTTGAGCATCATTCTGGTCTTGATGACCCATATGGGTTGAGTTAATAGGGTTGCTAATATGCTAGCATCAACGCTAGCGCGGGTCACAGCCTCCATAGTATCAAAGCCTTGGTTCAAGAAGCGTGTTTTTTGTGTCTCATAACTGAATAAGAAGATATCTACCGCCAAAAAAAGAATGACATTGAGCTTGCTTGACAGAGAAGGGAAATATAAAAGCCCTTATAGAGTCCTTTAAAACCTTAGTCTCTGTAGATGACTTTGAGTGCGCCTCTAACTCCACTATATTGCGGAACGAGGTTTCCACTGCCGGATCTGCCGTCATGACCTACATATTTAAAGTCGTTACTTTGAAATCTGGTTTTGATCAAATCCAATGGATGAGTGACCCCTGAAAAATAGGTGGCAAAAAAAGATGCAGCAACGTACTTGAACGAGAAAAAATCATAATTAGGAGTAGTGGACATCAATGCGATATAACTTCCTCTTAATAAAATATATTATAAGCAATAGTTTATCCAAACGGATTTCCCTTCCTTCCGCATATTTTGGGACACTGGGAAGACTCGTTGGTCTGAATTGGCTTACATTAATTTGAGGAGTTTTGATATTGATAGGTTTTTCCTGAAAAGTATGTAAATTTCATGATTTAAGTTTGAAATTTTTCAAGTTTGGTGCTTATGTCTACTCTATTGAAAGATAGATAGTTCATGATTAGTGTGATGAGCCATGGGGAATACGATTTAACTTTAATCATAATATTCACAATGCCTCACAAATAGCTTAGAATCAAATTAAATTTTGACACAATCAACTCCGGGAGGGCTATTTCGGAGGGAATAGCTCATGGAGAAGGGGATCCCCTTGGAAGCGGAGAGACATGAATAGTGATGCTTTTAATAATAATCTAGAACAATCCATGACTCATGCCATAAAATCGCCAACACACAATGAACTTACGACATGAACCGCTCAATAAAAATGAAGTCTGTGGTAAATTTATAAACATTTTGGGAACTGAATCTGACATGACAATGTTATTAAAGTTGGCGAAGATTTAATCAAAAGATTTACAATTAATAATAAGCCTGAATAATGAATAGAATGACCATAGATATCATAAATATAAAGAAAGGTAGCTATGCAGTCAATTAACGCAAAAATAGAAGAAAATATTAATTAGAATAAACCAAAAACGCCAATTTTATTGATCAACTAGTTACCTCCTTCCTTTCTCAAATTATTATCCTCAAGATGAGATGCACAATGGGCAGGTAAAAAAATGACTTTGAAGAGGTTGTGGTCGAAAAGTTATTCTTGGAAAAAGGAAGATAATTTAACTGAAGAACAATAATTATTGGCGGATCAAAGGTAGTTTAGAGATGAAGAATGAACCAAAAACGCAATTAAAGACCACACATATCTAAAAGCTATGCACGAAAATTTAGAAGAAAACACAATTAAATTGGCTTTAATGAGATAACGCTAAATATGTCCATGTCAATCAAGTAAATTCTGTGATTTGTCTTTCAGTTCAATACATCTTCATTCATTTTACTCAAAGCATAATATTATTTTACTGACTCATAATTTGTAAATACGTATGAAAGCCAAGTGCTATGCGATATACAATGGAGACCAAGAAGTAGTTTCCGAGTACGCTAACGTATCGCAGAAAAACTTTCTGAGTTTTGAACTGGTCAATGTCATTAAAAAGGCCAAGAAGTCGGAGCGGGTCGAGAGCGAGCGAACATCCAACGGGGTATGGTACTTCAAATTTGCTGATAAAAGTACAGATTGATCAAAATTAGCCAAGACATTACACCTTCTGCTACTTGCATCAGAGGCTGCCTCTCTCCCCGCTGCGAGTTCCCTGATCACTAAGGGAATGGAGTTCTAACTGTCAAAGATCTCAGAGGAGAAGATACGAATGAAGCTAGCTGAGCAGCTTAAGCTTTTTAATGCAAATGCAAAGATTTAAAATCTAAACTCCAACGTGATGGAGTTGTAAAATCTGATGAAGGGAAATGTAAATAAGATCATCAATAATATGAGCGACCTCGATACGGCGGAGCAGAAGTCTTAAAGGCTAAACTCCATGTCAAGACAGTTTGAAAGCGATTCGCGGGCTTTAGAGGATAAACTCAAGCGACAGGCATGCATTCGTAAACTGATAATTGGAGGCGTTGGAGGATGCATACTTGTGTTTTTGGTGTATTACTTCTTCCTCTGAGGAAGTTTGATTTGGATAGCAATCACATCTGATATGACACAATACACGTTAAGCGTAGATAATCAGAAGAAAGATTTGCTTTAACAAACTTCTTATTTAACGACATGACTTTTTTATTGGTTGTGACTGTTTAGGTTTTACACTTAATTTATGTAAATCTTAGGAGTCTAAATTTGTCATCAGTAACTCACCCATAATTTGTATCCATGCTATTATTTTTGCTTTCCTTCTTCTGTCCATTTCATAAAGGCCCATTCATAATTTCCAAAGACGTTCTTAATCCGCCTGTTTTTATGAATAATATTGCTTTTTCCTCCCAAGTTTTTTTTGATCTATCGGCTTAATTCTTTGAGGAAAACAATGTTCTCATCTGCATTTTCATTTTTG
>Ga0302188_10000721_pt1 | contig 27240 bp, 25 predicted proteins | sample II_Bog_E2_1_FD_198783 | JGI IMG/M metagenome (GOLD analysis project Ga0302188, IMG submission 198783) | Peat permafrost microbial communities from Stordalen Mire near Abisko, Sweden - II_Bog_E2_1 | ecosystem: Environmental > Terrestrial > Soil > Wetlands > Peat | place: Sweden: Abisko...
TATACGCGTACGGGATCATTTGGAACCTCGGACAGTATTAATCTGCATTTTAGTCGATCAGTCACTGATCCAACGTAATAAGACGTCCATGTATTGAAAGCACACCCCACAAGTTAACCAGTTTGGGTATAACCACCGAGGTTACTTGCAAAAAGAGGGTTACCTGCTGAATCAACAGTCGGAAATTCTATATATATCCTTGAGTATAGAGTTGCATCATTATTAGCATTAATAGTTTGAGCGTTAATCTCAAACTGAATGTTGAACATGTTTTAAACTCCTAGATCATTCACTGCAGAAGTTACTACAAAATTTCTCAGTCGACTCGGGTACACTTTATGATAGAAGGACTGCTGCTGAATTACAGCTGAAGCACTAGTCAAAAATTGTAAATAGCAATTGTACTCTCCCCCTTGAGATGGGTGCAAAATACCATTATAAGGAACCAAGTATTCTGTATCAAGAGTGATAATATTCTGTTGATTACTAATCAAGCCTGCTGGACTGATGTTCATCATAACGCTCAAGGGAGTCAACGTAAAGGTGCAAGGTACTCGGATATAGTTGATAAAGCAAACAAGAGGATCAGCAATTACTTGATTTGGAGTTGACCAATATCCTCCATTCCATGCATGATTATTGAGTATCAAATTAATATAATAGGCACTGAGTACATCAGCCGTAGGAGTGTAAATAATTTAGAATTTGCCGATGTAACCCACCCGAGGGGTTTCAAAAGCTATCCTGGGGTTGTTGATTTTGAATTCTAGAGGAATAGAATAATAATTAGTAGTAACAGCATTGAGACTCACACTATTACTTATACATATTATCGAAGGATCAAAATTGACGCTATAGTGAACTTGAATAATTACAGTTGGCTGCACTGTAGCACCCGTACTCAGCAGAGTAGATAGTCTTACTCTTATTGTGTAGTTTGCAGAGATATCCAGTACATATATATTTGATATTTTTAGGCTATATGGACTTTAAATTGTGCAGATTAAACCAAGTTCAGAGACATAAGTGCTGATCGCGGAGCTGGTACAGTATGGATTTTGACCCAGTTGAACTCCGTTTGAGAAGATGAGACGAATGAATGAATTGGTTGGCGCAGAATACGCCAAACCAATAAATGATACATAGTAGTATGTTTCAGCTCCTTTGTATAAATATAGATTGGTGGTTGTGTCCATCCAAAAAGTATTGTTGCTAACTCCAATGGAATATGGAGTATAGACAATGCTAAAAGTCTTTTTCAGCAAAGTAATTGAAGCAGAACTGAAAATTCTGACTGTCCCTGTAAAGGTTCCAGAATAAAGTCCGTTGGTAATATTAATAATTGAGTTGACGCCTGTCGCAAAAGCTGAGAGATAAGTGTATTAAACGATATAGTTGAGGGGATATCCTAGCATGGTGCACCAGTTTATATTAGTTGTTGTTAGTCTTGTGCACTCAACGAATGAATTAGGAAAGGACGGAGTAGAGATCTGGTCGTACTGATAGATGATCGCAAAGAAGGTAGAGGGTGCTGTGAAGGAAATCGTATGATTTGATACTGCACGTATATAGGGGTTCGTGATTGAATTTGTGACTCCAGTGGAACCTGGATTTGCAATGTTTTGAGCGGCTGTGGTAAATGCTTTAAACTCATTATAATACAGCTCAACATATTTAGTCAACATAGTAGGAGTCTCCTGAATAAGTGAGAATCTTATGTAAGTGGCCATGTTGGTGGATGAACCAATCAAAAAATTACCCAACTAGAGTCGAACTTGACCACTTATTAGCATTTGCTGAGTAAAACCATAAACCAGAATGTAGGGACCACGGTAAGTAGTATTGGTCAATGAGGCATGAGGACCTGTTAAATAGGTGTATAGATCACATGCAACTTGGGAGTTATATTAGGGAGGCAATGTTTGCAGCTTATTATCACTGAAAACGCATGGAAATGTTTTATAGATGGTGTTAGCTGCATACCCAAGGTTTGCAGCCCATCCACCGCCACTCAAAAATTAAATTTTAATCCTAATATCATCCACATAGGGTGACGTAAAGTTATAAGGGGTAGTATACTAAAATCTGAGATGAGTATATTCGTTTGCCTCAATTGTAAGGGCATAATAAATAACATTAAAGAAGATTGGATTTGCTATATACTCAGAAAAATAGACTTCGGTAGGAACAGTTGAGTTGACCTGCTGATAGGCTTGTAGTTAAAATCTATACCTTGTCACAACGTTAGCAATAGTGATGCCGATCTTAGAGCTGTTGACTGCACCCTCAGTGGTGATGGTGATAGGAATTTAGGAATATTGAAAGCTGTTTGTTAGGGGGGTGTTAATTGTTACGAGAGTATACAGAGAATTTGTTGTGTCCCAAGTGCAAGTCTGTGCTGGAATTGTGTTAAAGAAATAGCATTTCAGAACACCATTCACCGAGGGAGGGGGAAGAGGAATTTGAGGATAGATCTTAAGCAAAAACTTACCATAAGTTAAGACGTTGGTCTGAGGTAATAAATAATTTAAAAAGAAGGTCAATTCCAAAGGACCTGTACCTGAAACAGGAACATTACTTTGAGCAACGATAGCATCAATGCTTAGCATAGAATAATCTCCATAGGTACCGTTGAGGTAGACATTAGTGCTCATGCTATCAAGTGTACCATTGATGTTGGCTGTTTGAATATGAACTGTATAGGTTCCTGTTGTGCTTGGACTCCTCACAGTGATTGTAAATACCAATTGATTGGAGACAGAAGCAGAGAGGAAATTACTTACATTTAGATATGAAGAAGAGTTAGCGGTCGAATTAGTGCAAATTAAAGTAGCGGAGGGAGCCATTGTTATTCCACTGATTACAGAACATTCATTCTAATACAGAATCCAGGATGAATCGAACTGGATCAGAATAAAGTTGCTTGCTCCTAAGGCGTTTAGGATATTCAAATAAATTGTGTAAGTTACATCTCCCACAATGAAGTTATTGGCTTGAGAAATGTATCCAGTCAGAACGCCAGCATTTATTTGGACGGTCTTTTGAATGTAAGTCTGCTCATACAAAATAGTAGTTGTACCTTGTAAAACCTACAATTTGAAGCCGTTAATGGTATTTCCAAATGTTCCAGCAAAGTTAGGGTTGAAAATTCCAATTATCTTCAAGGACTCATTGAGGTAAATAGTCTTGTTAATGTTTTGACATTAAATGCTTCTCATGTCAGGCCAAACGAAAGTAGTAATCACTTGATTATAAGTGCCGTTCATCTGGCACATGGGGTTGGTTGATGTTTGAAATCCAGGTGGAAATGTTACCCGAATGGTGTTGCCAGTACTGTAATTTTGACTTGTAGAAAATTGGATTTGATAGGTTGAAGATTGACCGACAATAATGCTATTAAGTGAACTAACTGAGGGATAGGTAGCATTGATATTTGGAGTCGTCACAGGTGCGTTGGGAAATACAACCTTACCAAAGGTCATATCACAGCTGGTGATCATGGTTGACACCATGAGGCAGACTGAAAAATAGGAGGACATCGAATATTTTGTAGGATTAGTTGGCTGAGAAATCAAGATGTTAGTCTGTTCATCGAGTATGGTACCCAGAGTCACAATGACAGAGTTACTAAATATTAATTCAAACATACTTAGCATAGCTGCAGGGGACTGATTTCCAGGTATAGGAAACAGCACTGGCAAGACAGCTAAGGCTGGATGCAATGCCCGTTTGATCAAACTCAGCTGGAAAGATGATTTGAACATTGGCATTGGCGACTATTTCTAGTTCGGGATTGATATAGAACATATATTTGGTGGACATTCCCTTGTTGAGTTGTAGAGGTCGAATAGGGTTGAGTCCAACACCGGTGATGCTGCTGGTCACAACGAATAGGACAGCTATCAGCAGGATATGAATGAACCGATTCATTCTTTGTATAAATATTATAATAATTTATTTTCATTAGCTTGAATGTAATACGTGAATGACATCTTATTATATTTCGACCTATGATTCCAACAATTTAAACAGAATTCTTCTTATTGCCTTCTGTTCAAATAATTATTGACATTGGGAGATCAATCGATTTACAAATTCAAGTTCATTTATTGTTTACTATTTTAAAGAAAAGGAGTTGTCTCATGATTTTGTTGGCTGATATTGGACAAATATAAATCAGCTACAAATTCAATTTTTAATAAATGCCTGATAGGTCACTTAAAATCATTCTGATGCGTCAAGATGAGACCAGTAAGAACACTGTAGTTAATTGCCTCAATAGTCTTTGCCTTCTGACAATTGCTGAGCCCTTCCATCCGATCGTACAGCTCCATAATTTGTAAAATCTGTCTTTTCTTTTCTTCGTCTTTGGTGGCAGAAAACAGAGCAGTCAATTTTTATAATTTCTTATTGTAGGTGTCAATAAGATTCTTCTCTTTTTTTAAAGTTGTAGCATACACTGATTCCTTCTTAGATGATTGCATTTTCAAGGCATCAGCGCAGTATTTTTAAAGAGGATCGATTTATAACTTGTATTTGACGGGCTTTCCAGATTTGAACAATTGAGGGTCTAGAGTTGTTTCCGAGCTAACCACATATATAAGGGAGTAGGGAGCTCCCCTTTCCAAAAAGGCAGCATTAAGTTCAGTTGTCTTTTCGTTGATGTATTTATCAGATCCCATTACATACCATCCGATCATGATGAACTCTTCATAGAAGTTTAGATTGTTCTTTCCTTTTCTTAGGCGAAGAATTTAATACTCCACCATTCTAGAGATGATTTAATTGGTGGAAGTAGAATGAATACCGAGGGGCGAAGTCATCGATATCTTGTATGTCAGTTCTTACTGGACAGCATAGAGTAATCCATAAGAGGCTCCGATGTTATATGGTAGATTTTTGGTGTGGTAGATAGTCATGCCCACCAGACTCATAGGACTGATTAACACTTCGGTCATTACAAATTGTTTATAAGGATCTCGATTGAGATTTGTTAAAATATCCATAAACAAGAGTCTTCATTATATATCAAATTAGTTTTATTCTCTCTCCTATTAATCACTGCCTTCGTTTAGTTTGTCACAGGCTATCAGTTTTTACTAGTCTTTAAAAGAGTCATAAACCAGCACCATTTTGTTTTGTTCGAAAGAGTTAGATGCATAGAACTTGCTTCGGATGGATTAGCTGAGAGGAGGAGGGAAGATAGGATCCACAGCCACTCTTATCACGTTTTAGAGAAGGGAGGGGATGATCTTTCCAAGGACACTTCCATCAACTTATATGCAAGGATTAGAGTTGGCCTCGATGAGGAATGGATCAAGCTTATCATCAAGCATGAAATCCAATCCAAAGAGTTAAAACGAATACTCTTTTCTTAAAGGGTTCAGCTTATGGGCAACTGACAAGATAAGATCAGTCGCTATATTTTTCATTCTCGTGAGTATTGCCTCAAATTTGACATGGGCTTCACTACAGCTTTCTAGATACTTTTAAAATTAGTTATACGATACTTTATTATAATTCTAAAACTTGCCATACTCCTCCCCTTTCTTTTGCACAGCATCATTCGTCAAATGAATGAACTTATTCTCTAAATTTTTGAGGCTGAACTATTTGCTTGCTGTTCTGATATACCCCTATTCATACCAATACCCCTTTACTATCCCGTTCACAGTTGTAATGAGGATATAGCAACGGATATCAAATTTGCGCTTATTATAGAGGAAGGGACTCTCCATATATTTTTGGATTATGATACTGCGACCTTATTTGCACTTTTGATCGCATAAGATTTTGATGTCGTTCAGATTGCTGAGGACAGAAATACCGTTGCCTCTATTTGAATTTTACCCTGGCTTGCATATCCAGATATTCGTAGATTTTCTCTTTTCGTTTCCTCTGTTTATCTTTAAAAAATGTTCGCTAAACTTCAAAAACTAACTATCCGACGACCCTTTGGCGATGTGATAAGTTAAGGGTATGACGCTGAAGATGTCCCTATTCAAACTTTGATAATAATTCTTCATGTTCAGAAAAAGCAATTTTTTAGAATGTAGATTTAAACATCCTGGAATATGATTAATAACCTTCGTCTATTTGGTCACTTATCGTTGCACGTATTTGGTGTCAGGCAGGATTCTCTTCAATACCTCCTCAAATTTTCCTTCAGTTCTTTTACAGGCAAATGTAAAATAGTTTTCCAAGTGAGGTATCTTTTCATATTTCGACCATAGTTAGTCGGATTAGTCCATTATCTTTCTGACTTGACTTTTTTTGTTTTCAGATTTAATAGCGTACTCTTTTATCTTTTGAGAGATCACTACATTCACCACTGGCTTGAAAGGTGATTCTCTAAATTGAGGATTAGTCTTCGTTAACTTGTTCATTATTTTGTTCTTCTTCCATTCTGTCCAGATTAAATTGCAAGTCTACAATTCACTATGCGCGCGGATGGACCACCATGGCCTCGATTTTATTATGCTTTTCATGAGCAGACCATTGTTACCCTTGCAAATGAAGGCTCGATATTGAATATCCGGAGATGGAAGCACAAGCAATCGATTTGTTAAATTAACAGCTATTTGAAACTAGCGGTACTGTGAAAACCCAATCTACTTTTTGGTGGCCTCTGTATGTCCACGATACAATTAGTTTAAGGATGACCTGGGAAGCGCTTTTGATTCTGACACTACTTCTTTAATGATATTTTTGCGCTGGGAAAGAGTTACTTTGCGTATCTGTATCTTTTTACTTTATTTATCCATTTAACGCTTAGATGTTTTATAGGCCAGCAGAATTTTGCGAAAAAGGACGGGGTTGTTCAGAATCAATTGCTCGTAATACTAGACACTATGTTTTTATCCATTCAATGACAAGCTCAGTTACTTCGCATTCTTATCAATTAAAGGATAACCATGTTATTCTTTCGAAACTAGGCTTTTCCTAGATAGAATTTATTGTGGAGTGCAGGCATTCATCTTTTGCAACTCGTGCAGTTCTATTTAATAGTGATGCTTCTCGGGGTCATTGGAGATCATATCGATTATTTTCAGTGGGTTGTCCAGCATTACTTTGATATTGTGAATGCCCATACTGTGACTCTTCATTCTGTAGCTTTCTTGCGAACTCTTGTAGGATTCTCGACCTGAAACTTGAGCCCGGTTGATTTTTATAAGTTCTCCATCCAAATTGGGTTCCATCACCTCTTCTTTGGCTATGTTTATCATCATTAACTTCTGATTCCTATGCGTCTGAAAGGGTGTCTGTATGGTCCTGCTGCTAATTTGCGAGGGCATGAAATAATTCTGCGCATACTTGACTTTAAAGTTGTTCTGTTCACTATTGAACATGCGTCCCGAAAATATAATTATAAATACGCTGATGCCGATAAACTAAAAAATATCAATAAATTTCACATGATTTATGCACCTCCAACCTGTCCTGAAACATCATGAACTTGTATCTGTAGTTTGTCAAGATATTCATCTCCTTTATCAACTTACATAATTTGGAACGCTACTACTTCTCGTTTTATTTGGTGAAACCAAATACCACAATTCTGTCCTTTGGAATCTTCTTCAGCAGCTATTAGTCGAAGATGATTGTTCCTGATTACTAAATTATGCTTATGCGAATAAATTCGTATCTCTTCGATGGAATTTACCCCTGGATTAATAGAAAAAAATATTTGGAAGGTGATTCGTCTATTTATTCCCGATAAATGGGCATAATAAAGTCGATAAGCGACTACTCCAGTTTCATCATCCTTTCGTAGTCTTCGAAAGTAAAAACTTCTTTAAAAGCTATATACATGACCGCTCGCAAAATCCAAGCTTTTTACTCATAATATCAAAACTTCTAGGAGTTGCCTGTTCTATCTGCTAGCTTCTCTAAAACCAGATTTCCAGGTCCGACTGCGTCCTGACAGTTTTTAGGTTTTTATTTACGTAGATATGCAGTTGGTCAGCCTAGGAATGCTCGTATATTTCCTTCTTTTTCAGCGAAATTAAAGCGATGGACATGTAGAGCAAATAGTTCTTATCTTTTTTATTCATAAAAAAATTGAAAATTTCATATACGAGTGGAATCTCCACGTTTCTACATTGATGGGTGGTTACTTAGCGAAGACGGTGAGAATCTATTGCGTGACTACCATTGACAAAGGAATCTAGTGATTCTTGAATGTCTCATAGATAAAAGGCTCATGAAAGCGGAGTAATATCTGAGAAAGAGTAATGGCGAGAATAGCATGCGGCAATTATTTTCGATTGTCAATTGTCTTTTGCGTCAACACCCTTGGAAAGTACTTTCTCATAAAGGAGTTGAAGTACGCATAGCATTTCCTGGTCTAAAAATCCTTTCTATGCAGCAAAGCAAAGGGAATTAGAACTTATAATAGTCCCTGCTGATAATTTATTCTATTTTGAATGCAGTAAAATGAAATAATTCTCTTTAATAATTGCTTCGTCGAGTGCTTTCGAAAGTACTACTCGTTTGATCGAGTCCGGACCAGATCTTTATCTAAAAGTCTATGTAATGGGAATCGGATACTATTATCCTTCGAATGAGAGATTGCGATCCCATTTTCTATAGAGTTCAGCATCTATGAAAATGTTCTCATCATAGAGGATGGTCTTAATAGAGGAAGTGATACTGTCCAATTGAGTTTTTTGGGAACCCAAGCTTCCTTCTTCGCATCTTCCTCTGCGCTTGGCTATCCCGTGCTACTGACTGCTAAATTATTTTTTGCACCTTGTATCTGCATATTTAATATCTCGATTATTATTATAAAATGTCAAGCAGTGAGAGCAGTGAGTGGATAAAAAGAAAGAAGATGAAAAAAGAGGGAATTTATTAGTGCGGTTGTGGCAAAATATATAAATTGGAGAGTACTTTCGAGACGCATGTCAAGCAGAGACATGATGGCATCGTAAGAGAACAACTTATTTAGGCTCCAGAACCCATTAAACAGCCTGAAAAAATAATAAGGAGAACATCCAAGCTGAATCAGCTAAAATAAATATCGAAATATGAGGAGAGAATGTCGAATCCCTTAAAGGTATTTGGCGATATGATGGCATAGTTTACTGCATCGAAGTTAAGTACTAGGTAGATATATGAAAAATAGCCGACGTATGAGTTGATTAATCGTTATAAATAGCAACATCCTCAACAATAAATTAGATTTGTGGAGGAAGATAGAATTTATGATGTTTCTATGGGGCGGGGATTGATTATTCTGTTGCAAGATTTGAGAGAAGCAATTGATAATTAAGCTTTGGTGGACTAAATCATTCTGTTAATCACTATTTATATATCTTATGTCATCGAAGAGACTGAGGATCAAAATGTACTGAATAACGGGAACATTGGGTTAATTACAGAACTAATCAACTGTTTCATTCTTTTTGATTTCAACAAACACTGTAAACGATTGAAGATATAAGAGTTATGGATCAGTTCGCCAAGAAATATGATCAATACATTTAATTTGATCTTTCAGTGGCTAAATTATAAAAAGTTTTCGCATTCTACAGCTAACATCAATGAAAACTACTTTAAAACTCCTCACACAGAAGCGGAAAAGGGGAAAAATGATTAATGATTTATCTTTCAGACACATCAATTAATTTATATTTTATTAAGCAAAAACATGGCAGATTTAAGAGTAACGACCATCATCGAAGAAAATTACCCACCTGTGCGCCGTAATACAATTGTGGGCATTAATAATATTCTTAAAAACACACTTGCTCAAACTTTTTTAAGTCTGGTCGAAGAACCCGTAGAAAATAGTCAAACCAATCTCAAATAATCTTAAGAAATGATATTGGTTCACTACAAAAGGATTCATAACATTCTTGATACAGTGGATGAGCACATTGTTCGAAGACTGTAAAACCACGAGAACGAAGTGTTTTCGATCGTCAAAAATGAGATTGAATAAATGAAGGAGGAAACTCGAATAATAATTTTAAAATTGAATGAAGCCATTGCTAAAAAGAATACAGAGGATGAAATATTTCATCTGAGCAATGAATTGGATTATTTTAAAAACCAGACCTTCAAACTGTTTCAGGAAAATAAGAAGGTAAGAAAGGAAAATGCGGAGCTGCGTAGAATGATCAAGGAGAATGAGATAGAGCTGTAAAATAGTCATAGAGTCATGCAAAAATTGAAGAGGAATTGCATGAAGGAAAAGATAGTAAAGGGAAAGCCCCATGAAAGCATTAAATAAAGGATTAACACACTTGGAAAGGAAGAGATCATTAGTGAAGATATGATTGATCATATCTTCAACGAGCAAAAGAATAAAAAGGAGAGCAGGAAGATTAAAACTTAAGAATGTGACAATAAAGAAGAACAGAAGTTAGTGTCAAAAGAATCATCAGTCAATATTGGTTACAATAGCAGTTTAAAGGATAAATCCATTCTGGAGATTATGGAAGATAATATATAGTTAAGTGAAGAACGGTGTTATCCAAATATGGGCTTCGATAAAACTAAAAATCTATACGAAATGCCTGGAATTAAAGTTAAGAGGATAGATAGTGAGATAATGTCGTCATCAGTAATTTAGTCTCATACTTCATTGTATAAGGGCATCCAAGCTAACGAAATCAAAGAAAGCATCTTAAACACTGATCAAAAGCAAAGCAAGGTTTTTAGCAGGAATAACTTCGTTTAGGGAGCACCCCTTGCCAGAATTTCCAAAAATATAGATAAAGTCAAAAAGATCTTTTTCATGAAAACTTGTAATTAAAGTGCGAAGAAAACTGATAAAATAGAGCCATTGCCTACTCAATCTTTTCATTAAAAAAATCTTTTTAAGAGTCGATAGATACAGTATATGAGTCATGCTTTAAACAAAAGCAAGATGAAGATGGAAGACATCGAGTCGAAAGTAGTGAAAAGCAAGTCAATTTCTAAATAGCACTATTGATGCAATCTATTTTTATATTGATCGATATGTAATCATGACTTAGACTTTTAAGTGAGTATCTAAATTATGTAAGAAGCTCTCTCAAAGATGTTCTTGTCATTATCATTGGAACTATCTTTTAACTCTTCAGCGATGTCCTTGCAGTTGACAGTGTAGGAATATTTAAAAGGCTTGGATAGGAAGAGATAGCTGCCGAAGATGCAGCCAAAGGTTGATTACTCTATTTCCTTAATATTTGAAATGACATTGTGGTATGTTTATAACTATTTCAAGCCTAACTGAATTTGGCCCACTGCATTGTTAATGTTAATAGTGACAATGACATTTAGATCTTCCCCCTTAAACAATCTTTTTTAGACAGCCATAATTCTAAACTGATTGTCTTGTGATTGTGATAATGATTAAATAGTGTCAATGGCTTTTAGAATATCGATAGGTCTGTCAAAGATAATCCTTCCCATAATCAAATCAGGTATTTTAAGTTCAGTTTATATTTGATCTTCAAATCTGGTTTTTAGAATTTAAGTTATTTCGGCTGTTATTACCTGCATTATCTCATGTATTAGACTTATTAAAGTTAAGCTTTATATTTTGGCAAAGTTTTATTCAATTTTGGCAGATATTTCATCTATTTTGGCGTCGTCGATTTCATCCTTAAATATCTCTAAAAAGATAGTCAAAATAACTCGTAATTGTTATTATTTTTGGTCAGGAATTTTCATGTTGACTCGAACAACAGAGCCATTAGAGTTTAAGCTGACTTTACTAGCAATATCTTTAAAAAGGTCCAAGGATGCATTGAAAGTCTGACTAACTCTATAAATTTCGCTATACAGTGATTCATAGTTATTGAAATAGGTTGTCTCTTTGAATAGATTAACCAAATGAGCTTTTCCATCATATTTTTCAGATAATGTGTCGATTGACTTGATAAATTATTAACTCAATTGGCTATTTTTATTTTGAGCATATTTCTATGACTCAGTCACAATGATATCCCTCAGTTCTGTCTCGATATCTTTAATATCCATTTTTAGTTCGAATTTGTGCTTCCAAAAATACTCGATGAATATTTGGGGAATTATATTAAAGTATTACGGGTCTTGCTCGAACAAACTTAGGACCAACCCAAAGATGTCATGGAAATGCACTAACTCGAATTTATCCTTAAACAGGATATCGTTTATCTTGATTACTTAAGGTTTTAGAACCTTTTCCTTGGGTGTCTTCAACTCCACATCACTGGAGATTGGCACTCCTAGTTTTTATTAAAATTCCCTCACCAATGCTCGAAGCACATTTTTGTCTTCAGAGCATATTTCTCCAGTTTTTGACCATTTCTATCCCTCTTCTTTAAATTTAGCCAAATGTGGCTTCAAAAATTATCGATTCGATTGGCTTAAGTTGTTGTTATCACAGGACAAAATTTCATTGGCCCTGCTAAAGCTTTTGAAAGCTTCCCTGTAATTGGAAATATTTAGATAGCATACACCCATATTTGTAAAGGCTAAGGTGTAAGTGGACAGATGTTCAACTGCTTGTTTGTAATACTTAATAGCAGACTCATAATCTCCCCTATTCTTATAGATGTTAGCCAGATTATTATATGAATAACTGTGTCTAGGGTTAATTTCAACACATTTGAGGTACCACTTTATAGCCTAATCGATATCGTCTTTAGTCTTGCAGGCGATAGCAAGATTATAGTAGGCACTAAAAAAATCAGGGCTCATCTCAATACATTTTTTGTAATTTTATATAGCCAAATCATACTCTTTGGTTTCATCGTAGGCAATTCCCAAAGAGTTGAAGAATTTATGCTCGTCACCTTTTAAATCTATTGCTCTTCGATACCAAGTGATAGCTTTTTCTGGCAAATCCTTATCATAGAAAGCTAGACCTAACTAATAACAAAACCAATCTTTTTTTAAATTATAATTAGAACTTTCTTTTAAAATGCCCTCGTCACTTGTGCCGAGGACATCGAAAACGTCGATTATGTTCGAGTGAGGAGCTTTGTAGTCATAGTTCGTCTCAATGGCTTTAAAATACCATATTTTGGCCTATTCGTAGTTTTTCTTAATTTCGTAGTTGACTCCAATGTTGTTGTATGCCGAAAAGTATTTGGGAGTTCTTTCGATACATTTCTTATACCAAACAATGGCTTAATCATTATTTTTGAGTCCTCCTCCATAGGCAATTCCGATTTCATTGACTATTCGAGTGTTTTTCGGATACATATCCGAAATTTATTTGAGTCTCTCAATTTTGATAAGAATTTATTTTTAATTTCGGGCAAGAATGAATAGTGCGTACTAATTTTTAGAATCAAATTATAGAGCTTTGCGAGCCCATTACATAGATTTTGATTTCTATATTCGATGGTATTAGTAGACGAAAGCTATATCAATGTAGGGCTTCACGAAATGTGGCTTTAATTCGATGACTTTGGTGTATGATTTGATAGCTTATTCATAAATGGAAGAGTTAAACAGAATGTTGGCATACCCAAAATGAAGCTGATAGTTGTTTGGATATTTCAGAAGCATTTTTTCATACCACTCTTTCCCCTTTTTATATTCTTGGTTTCTAGAGTAGCAAAGAGATAAAGAGTCGTAGGGTGAGCCCTTTATTTTGTTTTCCAGTCTCTCATTTTTGTACCATTCGGCAATAGTATATTGATAGTATCCACTCTGCTCTTCCGAGTTTCCTAGTCCATCAATCTGATAGTCAAACTCTGGATTTGATTCGATAATAAGCTGATATGCATTAATGGCTTCAGTAATAAGATACTTTTCAAAGTATGAATCTGCTATTTTTTCAGCCTCATAGAAAGATTTGTTTTCACAGAGGTGTTGAATCTAAATAATTTTTGCTTCCTAATTTTCGTTGTTTTCTATTTGTGGTTCCATAAGATATGTTAAATTATAAAAATAGAAAAAACATTGTCATACAAATTATTTAAATTTTATTTAATTGAATCGCATATACCCCACTAACGCACAATAAAAATATTAAACTAGAATTCATATTATACTCAATAGACAATCAATATAAGCCGATATATGATAATGACTGTGTGGTTTAGCTCTATTCGATACTTTCCATAAGATTTATACTCATCAATTTATATCAACAGATGAATATAATATTTAGAAACAAGAGCACCAAATGCTAGGCAAAATGGAACGAAACAGATTGACAGCCCGAGTCCTCAGCGCAATCCAACTCATACGAAGAGAACTGACCGGGGATAAGGAGTTCTAAACTTTCAACGATCTTCTAATTATCAGCCGGATAGTGCCCAAACTACCGTCAGCAATCTTGTGTCAGTTACTACAGTAGCTGAAAATAATCCTTGATTTGAGTCAAAAAACGCGCGTGTCGCATATCAACCTTACAGCGGTGTACTTCATTCTGTCCCGCGCTCCAGTAGAAGACCGACTGCTCCATGATTTCCTGAGCAGTAGTGGCTACAACCATTGTCAGCCCGTTTGTGAGTGAGTGCTACCTAAAATTCATAACATCATAAATTTTCTAAAGAGGAACCTATCACTCATAATAATTAACAATCAATGAAGAAGCATGTGATTGGAGTAGATATCATCCATGCAGCAACAATTTGGAGGAATTTATCCTCATGTTTGGTTTTTCATCAACAGTTTAACGAATTATTACTCATCCATTTACTCCTTGCCGCTTAAACCAACCCACCGAAAAATTTACTATACTTCAGAATCGGTGAGATCCTTTTCGAGGTTGATCATTACCTGTTTTAATTCTACCGCAGAAATGGAGCCATTTCCATCACGATCGAATAGCTTAAAGGCTTTAGTAAACTACACTTTTGGATTGGCTCGCTTCATTATGATGTGCATCAAGTGAAGAAATTACTCACAGTTGATTGTTCCACTGCGATCGTAGTCAATTTCGATAATAAGCTCATTGATAGTATCTTCGTCCATGTTTTACCCTAGAGCCGCCATGAGCAAACGGAGTTCATCTTTGGTGATGACTTTGTCTCCATTAATATCAAACTCTTAGAAAACGGCTCTAAAGTAGGCTTCATGCTATTCGCTCAATTGATCAGTCATTAGAAAAATCGATCTTTAAATTTACTATGCTATTACTGAATTATTAGAGTAAAAAATATTTAGACAAGTTCAATAAAAGGGCGACAGATTCAAGAAATTTCGACTGTATTGTTTGCACATAGTTGAATATTACATACAGTAATATACATTAATTTAAATCTATAATTGTTAATTTTGTATTTATTAAAAATCATTAGCACATATCATTAAACTCTTAGCGTAATAGCATATAACAATTTTACAGTATTATTTAAAGATGAAATAAAATCGTAGCAGGAGATGATACATCTTTTCAAATATTTATATAGATCATCCAATTACAACTCCTTTACCCTTAAAGACTTAGAATGTGCCATTGTCATTATTTCTCTTATTTTGGTCATACGGAATATTACCATAATCGATGTTGTAATTAGCTTTCTTTACGTTATTTACCTAATCCTTTGCTGCTGGATTCTATATTTGGGTTTGACTTTAAAAATAATTTTTTAGGGCAGGGTTTTCATTATATGCGATAGCCTTGAACTCTTTGTAGGGGTAGAAGCAAAACACCATACAAAAGGAATAGTATATAAAACTGAGAATAGAGACTGCATAAGCAAATTTATCCATATTGGAGAAGGTTGATAAATTAGTTCCTTGCTGTATCGGGACAAGAAAGTAGACAAGGAAGTCAATTGCGAAAAAGATACTGATAAAGATATAGATCATAATGACTTGATAGCTTATCTGGTGTTGGGTTATGTAAAGAAGGAAGAAAAAGAAAATACCGAAGATAGCTTCACGTAGGAAATAGCTGGCTGCCACAAAGTTCAATATCACAACCAGTGCCTGCACTACCATTAACACCCGAATTATTGATACATAAAGACGAGCCTTTTCAGTTGAAGGCTATACTGCTGGCCCTAGACACATTCAAACTATTATAATCGATATATAAAGTTGAGGTTCAATTACAATTTGTCTATATAATTCGCTTTGGCGTTGAATTACTTAAACTTTGCCAACTTAGGCAAAACCAAGCTAAATAAAAAACAAATCAATAAAAAATCTAATTATTGCAGTTATAATAGTCTGCTCAAGCAGATTTACTACTACTGTTTGAGTTCTATTTCAGTAGGTGTTAAATTTGGCATCTAGACTTATTTAGAAGAAGCATTTCTTGTATTACTAATCTGTTTATGAAGAAAAAATCATATCAATTGAAAGAGATATGAGCTACAAAAAGACATTTATATGTGCAGATAGGAAGGAAATGATTTAAGAATATAATAAAAGTCTACTTACATTTATAAATGATTTTTGCTCTTTTTAAGTCAATGACTGTCCTTAAATAAAACAAAATTATAATCCCCATACAATGAATTCATGCTACTAGTTTTTTTCAATTTTGAAGTGGATATTCAGACTAAAAATAAACTTTGATTTTTATCGGTTAACTTTTTACGCAAGATTAATACAATTTTTCTTCATTTACTAACTTATTTTTGATTTCAAATTTAAGTATGACAAACATTTTGAAAATAAACAACTTTATTCAGAGATTTCTCTGATATCGAACATTCATAATTTTGGACTATAAAGCCTCTCACTTATTCCGAACTTCAGATTGGATTATGGTCTTCCGATATATTGTTATGCCGATATTTATAGAATCTATTGGAATTTTGATAGTGCACTGCTGATTAAGTCATGATAGTGTTTATTGATGAACAAGCGGAAGATAGACGTTAACGAAATTAAGAAAGCTGCCTGTAAGGGCCGCAAAATGCGCACAATCACTGTTAAGTACGAAACTATGCTGTCCTACTTTAAACAAAAGGACGCAAAGGACTTGCCTGTTTTTCAAACCACCTTCCCTCCACTTGTTGCTGATCTACTAGCACAACTCGCTTCCACTGAATTCGTTGATAAACTCCAAAGCGAAAACAAAGACCCGCTCAAGTCTTTACCTACCCTTGGAACACAACTAAAACTCGATTGTTTTGAACTCAAAAGCCTATCCAAGGAGTATCCAATTCAGTAGTTGTGCGGATGCCTTTTGGCTGAGGGAGGAGAAAGAAAAACCTTAAACATCGGCCGCAGCAAGCTAATGAGTTTTTTCAAACATTTGAGAGTCATCTATGCAGACTTCTGCTCATGTGCTGGGGAGAAACTCATTGTTGAACCTGGATAACTAAAGCTGCTCTATTAACTATTTCTGGGGCAATGGAGCAAGTGTGAGGAGAGAGGTCGAATGAGTGCTTCCTAGAAGCTTTAGCGTAAGCTCTGTCGTTCACTGTACTTCCTCGGAGTGCTCATTGAAAACAACATTCTATAAGCCATTGAAAGTGCAGAAAGACGCAAAAAAGAGGAATAGTCTGAATGTGGCACCCGAAGCGAGCACAAAAAAAATATTAAGGATATTGGACAGCAGGTATCTACAGTCCACAGCTTTGCTTCCCTTGACCCAAGCACTCTCTCAGTCAGACTAAAATCAGATGATAGTCAACAATAGCATTTTCCCGAAAGAAACTCTCTTTACTCTGAGAAATCAGAAAAAATTGTAAGCCGCTCGCGGTTCGGTCTTTGGGAAAAAGTAGAACTACGGTAACTACGCTTTAAAGTGCCACTATAGATAGGAGGACACCCCAGTGAGTTGGAGGTACAAAAATACGAGATCAACTATCTATCCAATGATGTCGAAAACATACTTATAGAGCAAGCTTTTAAAATGCAAAAGTTTGCGGATAGCTGCGAGAAGTACGAGACAGTCTCTCCTTATCAATATTGCTTAGTGGATTACAGCAATGCTAGTAATGCTCAGTACAATTTCACCAATGCGGCGCAGTATCATTCCGGTTACCAGCAGCAGTTCAACTATCCTGGAAGCTACTTTCCTCCTTGTTCTTATGCTGAGACGGCATATCCTTATCACCAACCATTGTTTCTACCCTCGATGGACTACCCCTCTGGAGATGCAATTGAGCTTAGTCAACTGAAGCGTAGTTTAGGATGCCTTAATCTGGTGCAGACCCGCAAGAAAGACAGATACGAGTGATACTTTAATCTATTCCATCATGAATTGAAGTGGTGGCTTACCAAAAATAAATTAACAGATGTTTTTCTAGATTATTATCTTACTTTGATTAAAATTTGGCATTGATTTAAATCCCTATAATTCTTTTTAATTATTTTTATGATTCCTTTATTTTTATCAGCTTATCTCAAGTCTCAAATCTAACTTTTAAAGGGGTTAGCTTATTTCAGCAAAAGTATTATACTTTACCACTGGAAAAGCATTCAACATAATGATAATAAATAGTAATTCATGGAAGGGAAAAAGAAAAAGAAAATAGTAACGAAAAAACTTCTTCAAGTCGAAGGCGTCATGGGTTTTCTTCCAGAAGGAAGACGTGAATTGCTGTTATTTTTTACGAAGTTGGACTGTTGCTGTGGCTGATGCTCAGTTGGATTTTAAGTGATCACTCTCTTTTTCCCTTTTTCGCCTTTACCACTTTCCATTCGAAATGGAATATGCTCTATTTCAAACAAAACTTTCTATAAGTTTTCCTCAGACCACATTTTTTAGATTCGGATCTTATCCTTGCCCATCAGTAATTTTGTAACTTTTTTTTATTGTTTAGAGTCCTGTGCTGAGGCTTTTTTAATATGACTCGCAAGCGCATCTATGTCCTCGATGGTAGGAAGACGAACATTATCTTGATTTAGATATGTGCGTAGCCAAACTGCTCTGTCCTGCATATCCTTATCGTAATCATGGTGTTCCTCGAGGTAATGTTAAAACTCAGTATCGTAGTATTGAATAATTTGCAATTTCTTTTTAGTCAACAGCTGGGAGATGTAATCAAAATGTTCTTCAATGCTCTATATTAATCGTAACACCTTCTTTTGCAGATAATCCTGACGTTATCTTGACTGCTACAACTTTAATTAGATCTACTACAATTGCGGAGCTACTTCTAATCTTACCAATTAGTCTCTAAGGGGACCCAATGCTTATGCCTCACCACGAATTATATGTTGCTGACAATACGTAAGGACGCATCTTAAGCAGATACTTTTGCGACAGGTTAAGCAAACATGCGAAAGTTCATTAAAATGCAGAGGACATTGACGGGGTTTAGAAGCGTTCTTTTATCCTTTCGCAGGAGTTATTAAACAAGTAGTGGAAAGACGTTGTCCTTGCATAGTCTGTTTTTCTGGCGACCTGTAGCTTTTGCGAGGTTCGTTCCACATAAAATTATAATTTCCGTTGATAGTAATTATAAAATTCAAACTTAAAATGACTTCATCCTCGCGAACTTGTCCAAATATAGACGAATAAAAGTTTTAAATAATTGTGGTTTGACATTGCGCAAAATTACCAATGAAAGAAGCAGTATCATATCAACATATGAAACTATTCCAGCAATATAAATATTGAAAAATGTGCAAATTTAAATAATAATTTTATTATGAACTCTTGGATATCTTTCATATTTTATTTTGAATTTATTGTGAAATGAATAAATGAGCTTATCTGAGTCAATGATAAATATAAATCAAGTCTATGTAATAAAGCTTGATTATATGAGATATATGATCATCCCTCTCCTCCTCCGAACTTCTTTCCGAACATTATCATCTGCATTCTGTCGTAAAGGGCAAGCACACCAGCTCCGGCAACACCTCTCAAGATGTTGGCACCTGCTCCCTTAAAGAATGACTTAATTCCCTCAGAGGCGAGAATCTTTCGAGCGCAGTCAACTGATCCATCGTACTTAACAGCTTAGCCTGAAGTCATCATCATTCTTCTTCTGATGGTATCGATGGGGTAGGAAGCCAATCCTGAGCCCACAGTCACACCCCATCCGATCAAGAAGTTAATTCCTAGGTTATCTTTCATATCTTTAGGCAACAGAGGCTTGATGGAGTCGTAAATACCGAAATACAGACCTCTGTAGATAACAATTCCGACACAAGATATAACGAATCCTCTGTAAAGTCCAGCAAAGCCATCAGTAGCAATGGTCTGCTTGTAGACGTCAACTAAACCTGCATACTGTTTTTTTCCACCCTTTTTGGCTGACTTGAGATCGTTAGAAAGTCTGGTTCTGGCATAATCAAGAGAATAGACGAAAAGAAGGGAGACAGATCCAGCAGCACCTCCAGAAGCAAGGTTTCCTAAGAACCACACGAAATATCCATCTCTTGTTTTGTCTCTTCCAAAAAGTCTTTTGAAGTAATCCTTGAGTGAGAAGTTGAGAGCTTGGGTTGGGAAATACCTAATGACGTTGGTGCCGTTTCCCTTCCAGAGAGACTTAACACCCTCATCAGTAACAATGCGGCTACCGCATTAAAGGATTCCTGTGTAGGGGCGGTCAAGAGAACCAGATTTAAGCATGGCCTCGACATTCTGAAGCCTAAGTTTAATGACTTCGATGGGTGAGGCGCAGGTCTTGGAGACAGCAGCAGACACTCCGCCCATAAGGAAATCGATAACGAAGGTTTTAAAGTCGTTCTTTTTTCCACCTTTTTCAGCCATTTGTTGAAATAAATGAATATCAAATGTTGACAAGAAACCTAGTTTTCTAGAAAAATATTAACACGGCAATCTTATTAATTCAAAAGGTCAAACTCACACAATCGACCCCAGTTTAATATAAAAAGGTCACCCATAGACCTAAATTTTAATGCAATTTATCCCTGGTTTAGACAACCCTAAAAGATGTTTTTGGGTGATCCCTTGGGAAAAGACTTAAATTTACAAAAAACTAAAACTTATAACTAAAAATAGTGATTTTTTTTATTTTCTACATTAGTTTCAATTTCAGTTTTACCATATTTAAAATCATAAATAATTGTTGTGACGCCCTGACAAAAATAAACAAAATAATCTCATTCCTAAAATGTTAGTCTACGCACATTTTCAGTCAGGTCACTTTAGAATTGAGTGGAATATCAGAGGCAGTCAGACATTATTGGGAAAGGTCTCAAATGTTGACGAAACCGTAATGATTTGTTGATCATGGATTATATTGAATTATTACGACTATATGGTAATATATTTATTAATAAATTAATGAATGCTGGAAATATGGGGCATGAATTTGTAATGCAGTTGCAGAGGTGATTGTAAAGTTAGTAAGATTTGCATTAATCCATTTTATTATTTTGTAAAAATACACTATGAAGAGTAGCAAATAATTACAATATTGACTGCTTAGTAGTGGATAAATAAATGCATACCATCATTTATCATGGATAACATAATATAGAATTAATGTTTAATCAAGCAAAAACTTCCGTCTTGGATCTTATGTTTGATAACAGCTTGTCTTTGCTCATCTTTTAGTAGGTCTCTTTTCGAATCACCAGTTCATCAACAATATAATCCACTACTCTTGATACCAGCACCAGTTCCTCTATCTTCTACTTTACTAACGGAGTGATAAATCGTTTTAAGAGTTAACGTTTTTTCCCTTCAATCATCTAAACCCCAAAATCGAGTTCTTCTCTGAGTTCCTCCCTGCATTGGAGCAAAAGGGCTCTTATGTCGTTAAGTTCTGACTCTGCCACTGCAATAGAGTTTTTCATCATGACCTATTCTGTTTTAAGCTCGATTTCCTTCTTTGCCGACTCAAGGATAGTGTTCAACTCTTTTTCAATGTTACGCAGCAGGAAGTATGCTAAGGCTAAGGCTTCAGTCTGCTCATAGAACATTAAATTAACTGCCAATGACAGTATCTCCACGCATTTTTGATGATTTTTAATGATCTGATCCTTCTTGAAATTCTAGCGAAAGGGACTCTTTGCGGAGTAAGTAGTCCTTAGTTCGTTAGTATTGGAACGAGGGATATAATTGGCAACCTCATTAGTATTGGAACGAGGGAGGAGATAATTAACCTCTGCTGAGGGTTGGTTGCTCCGGGAAGATATTTGAGGTATATTAGAATTATTAGAAGCAGTCGTCTCTGATAAAGTGAAAGATCGTTTAAGGTGATTCTTTGGAGTACGGTCGCGAATGGCCCCTTGCCTCAGAAGTTCACCATTCTTAATCTCATACGCAAACACTTAGGCCCAGTCTGCACGCAGCTTTGGGTTCTTCATGATCATTCTCCTCAAAAGTTTTACTACTTCACTTGATACTTTAGGGTGATCAGGGATCTTAAGATCCTCTTCCTCCATGATCATGATAAGTTTGCCGATGTTATTGCTCTCAAAGGGGCAGAAACCGTAAAGCATACGAAACAGTACAACGCCCAGCGACCAGATATCTGATTTTATGGTATAGTTTTATCCCTTGAGAATTTCTGGCGCCATATAAATCGGTGATCCTAGCATTGTTTTAGAAATTTAGTCTTCATTCTCGAGAGGTTTGCAAAACCCGAAGTCTGCCAACTTGACAAGACCATCATGCAGCAACAAATTCTATGGTTTAAGATCACGATGCATAATGTTATGCTTGTTGAGCACGCGAAAAGCTGCTACGATTTGAGCAAAATATGCAAGGGCCAAGTGTTCGGATAGGGCGCCTTTTTCCTTTAACAGTTTTTAGAGAGTACCTCCGTTGCAATATTAGTAGACAAAATAGTAGTTATTAACTGTTTTCAACATGTCGTAGTACTTGATTATGTGGGGACAGGCTTCTAGGTTGGTCAAAATGTTAATCTAATTGTAAGTGCCCTCCTCTAGTTTGGGATACTGTCGAAACTTCTCCGCCCTGACCTGTTTGATTGCCACCTCCTGCTTGGTCTTCATATGTATGGCCCTGTAGACTGTAGAGTACATTCCCCGTCCAATCTCCTTCTCTAAGGAGTAATTTTCGATCATCTTGCCCATTTCTCTCACTCAATATAACATATGAGTAATTGAAGAGCCACTAATTGATCAGCGGTTAAAATATAACAGCCATCCCCAGTTAATTCAATAAAATCCCTGATTCTTAAAGGAATGCAGTTATCCTTCAACTTGATCTACAATATTCATGTGAATAATCTGATAAATATTGACGAAAAGAAAGTAAGATATCGTTTGAACATATAATTTAAATTTGTTAGAGTAGTGGCATTAAGATACAGTTAAATATCTAAAATGTATCTGAGAAATAGAAATGGCTGTTAGAGGTATAAATCATTGAAATTAGCTTTGAAATAATTGAGAATTCACCAATAAAGTTGGCTTATTTATTCCGTAAATTTAATTTAAACATGAGTAAAACCACTTTTCAGGAAAGGTTCGAACGCGCTAACAAGTTCTACGACAATATTTATCACCATCACAAAGCCACCTTCAAGGGTCTGGCCGAATTTTTTAAAAACTACTGTGGCATAGAGAAAGACTATGCCAATGCGCTCATAAAACTCAGTTCTGGCAGTATTTCCTTCTATATTTAGTCAATGACTGCATCATTGATTTCACAACAGAATTCCCTTTCATCCAGCAAGGAATTCGTTAGATATGCGCCAATATGGGTCAAGTGAGTCAGCTGCACTTTAACTATGGTGAAAGGCTCAACTAAATTAACGAGTACTTTCGGGAAGAGTATGGTCAATCTAAACGGTTAAAAGAAAAATTTATGAAACTTCGCGTCGAAAAAAGTCAGGAGGAACATGCCAAGGTGAAAGAAAGTAAAAACAGGCTAATGCTGAACGAAAAGGAAAAAGAAATCTGTCGCAGTCTGTACGAAGGATTAGATCAGTACCTACAGGATGAGACTACTCGTACCCAGAAGCTAAAAGAGCAGATGGTTATATATTTTTCGCTCACCAAAAGGTAGGGCTGTTTTGACCCAGGATTGCAGAAAAGTCACTGGAACTGACCGGTGCTTACTCGGTTAAGATGGCGCAGTAGGATATCCAGATCAAAGTGCCTCAGGTCTATGAGATAGAAGATATATTGATCGATCAGTTCAATGCGTATGGAGAAGAAAAGCTGGTCAAAAAGATTAGAGATATCAGTCAACAAGTAACCATTAACAGGGAATCGCTGAAGGAATCCATTTTACAAAAGTAAAGGCAATCAAGGGTGGAAGATTCTCAAACAAAAATCCTTAAACTTATCGATAAGTATCAACAGGTCCCAGAGGAATTGAATTATCCAAAGGAGGAAGATCATACTTTCGGATTGTTTGACATCAAGCTTATTCCGAATTTTCGCATTTATAGTAGGGAATTCAAAAGTTAAATGGTCAAGGAACTCGCCTTTGCTTGGCTCAGCAGTTACTATCAATCCGGCGATGATTAAGTTAAGTCTCTTCTCACTGTAATTAAGACCAATCTGAAGGTTAAGAGTGTGTATGTAAGCAAGATATAAAATATGCAACAGTTCTATGAAGTATACTCGGCTCAGTCCGAAGATTACAGATGGACTTTACTTTTCTTGAGCCAGCTGTCAGGAGTATATGATGGACGATTAAAACTTTAATAGCTAAACTTATCAATTCGTAATCGTAAAATCGTTCCACCTCAGGACATCAAATGCATTGAACGCCCCCTGCACTGGAAAATCTTGCTGGTGTTTGTCGACAGTCTTTTGGATTCTTGTGTGATAATTAGAGAGGGCTTTTCTTTGCTGTACGATGAATATATTGATATTTTAAAGATAATAATAAAGTTTGCAAAGGAAATGCTGAACATCGATGCATCAGTTGTGGTGCTTCTATTGCTGCGTAAACTCTAACGCGCTTTGACTGTTACCAACTCTTCTGATGAGGAACATATTGAATAAATTCTTCAATAGAATTTCCACCTATCCGACGAATTCATGCAGACTGAACCTTTAAAGCTGTAGTTAGGTCACCACCTCATCCACTTTCTCACCAGCCGCATGACAGTCTTCTATAAATGCAAGGTCGCCTTTTCTAACCTCGTGAAAATGTCGTTTACTCTTTAAAAGATTATGCCGAAGAATTATTTTTCTGCAGTTGAACACATGCATAAATGTATTAAAATTGCAGGTTATAACTTCTTTGTTTAAGCAGATTAGGATCATAAACTTGTCGAAATAGGAATTTGGAGAGGAGAGGAACGCCTTAAAAATTTGACTTCAGTTCTCGAGCAAGCAGAGTATAATCAAATTTTAGAATTTTATATTGCCCCCATGGCCACTCAACTATCAAAGCTGCTGGGCGTGGGGGTCTAAGTGATCAGTGGCAAGATGATGCGTGAATTTAGTCTGTCAATGCATGAATTGACCCAAGCTCACCTCAACATTTTATGCGAACAATAAGGAGTAGACCGATAGGGGTATGCTTTGAGATTAGGATTGTGTTTAGCTGAATATGACATTTTATAGCCACAGGAGATTGATTATTATGATCCTTACTTTAAGGTGTTACAGACATACCTGACATTAACTGAAAAAGATTATGACGACATGCTAGAGCACTCCCGCATAACTGAGTTATGGATTGTGTCATAGAACAGCCAAGCTACTCAGAATTGTATCGATTTTTGCTCATTACTGTATAAACCTTTCGAGTTTCTGCTGACTTCGTTGAAAAAGATAGAAGAAGGGAAGGTTCAAACTGAATTCACTTCCAAATACATTGACTTTATAAAGCTGCGACTTAACAGTGTGCTTAAATCGCAGATTTAGAAATATGTAAAATTTTTATCGGACAGTTTATCGATTTACCAATCAAAATAGCCTTAGGTAACCCTTAAACCGAAAAAATATATCTAAGTTCAAACTATCAGTCCGGAAGACTTGAATAAATAACGTTACAGCTTCAAGGAAATGAGTCGTCGGCTATATAACTTAATATTTCTCAAGGACCAACTCGACTAAATGGTCTGCGATTTCATCGATAAGGCAGTCTACTAATAGATGAAATGCTCTATTTTTAACTTGGAGGCCCTACAATTAGCTGCGGGTAGAGAGAAGGCACACAAAGAGTTGCTGAACAACATTTACCAGATTGCGAGTTTGATAGTAAAGAGTGAGGAGAAGCTAGTGAGAGAGATGGCTGCTATCACAATATACCACTTCATGCGACGTCTATTCACTAATCTGTACTTTCAGGAGGAAAAGGGTTTTTTTGCCACCAAATAAGATTATAAATTATCGGAGCTCACCTTCCTCAAGAGTTAAAACGAAATAGAGGAGACTCTCATCAATATTAGTCGCAACCTGCCAGCCGAAAACTTTCAAATGTACTCTCATCAGTTCTGTCTTTATTTTTTTAAGGCTTACCGCTGTGAACTACTCAACCCTTACAAGTTCAAAATTCCAATTGCGGCTGAAACAATAGCTAATTCCCTCAAATCAGACTTGGCTTTCGTATGTAACTGCCTCAAACAAAAATTCATGGATGCTGCCATCGTGCGAGATGAACTGGAGGAACCCTCCAAAAAATTGTTTAAAGATTTATAGAAAGCCAGTCAACGCTTGATGGAAAGTTTCAGTGAGGCCACAAATAAGAATAACATTGAATAGGCGAGATATTTCCTTGCAATATTAAATCTGAAACGCGACGAGAAAGCGGAAGAGTATGTGCAAAAATACAAAAAAATATTGAAATGATTTTTGTGGTTAAGAAGTGATACTTCAATGCAGGAAATTAAACCCTTTATTTATTTGCTTTTTAAATCAAAAATGAGAAATAGATCATGCATAGTTTAAGTCGATGCAACGGCGTTCGACTTCGGGATCCTCGGTTGATTACACGGAAGAGGAGGGGCCAGTTGATAGCCGCTGCAGACTGGAACTTTCACTCTCTTGGCTACGCTTGAAACAGACTTTTATTTACTTCTTCACGAAAAATATTTCAGGATTATTTTTAATCTTCATGAACACACTCTCCATTCTTTGAGTCTAAGTCCACTTATCAACTTAAATCTATCGTTTGTGGGCCCTGCGGCTGAAGTAGTCGGCTTCGTTTATCTGTGACTGGCTGGCGGCGCATCCCATGGAAATTTCCTGATAAAGTAACAAAAATAACAAAAGATTATAGATAATAAATTGATTTAATTGATGAAAACCATCTAAATATCGGTGATGTTAATTGAGATATTCCTGTAGTTTAATCAAGAGATTAATCTATTAAAGATTAGATATTTGCTATCAAGATTAACAATTCTTTTGTTTCACCAGTTGAATTAACTCACCTTTATATCATTAGTAAATCGATTAATCAATAACAAAATTGTTTATCATTTAAATAAGCCAGCTGCACAAAATGTCATAATCAAAAAAAAGCTAAAAGCTGATAATTAGTCA
>Ga0302188_10000722_pt1 | contig 27220 bp, 23 predicted proteins | sample II_Bog_E2_1_FD_198783 | JGI IMG/M metagenome (GOLD analysis project Ga0302188, IMG submission 198783) | Peat permafrost microbial communities from Stordalen Mire near Abisko, Sweden - II_Bog_E2_1 | ecosystem: Environmental > Terrestrial > Soil > Wetlands > Peat | place: Sweden: Abisko...
ACCCCAACCCCAACCCCAACCCCAACCCCAACCCCAACCCCATATATTTTCGATTAAAAAATGATATCCACATGATTGAATAGCAATTGATAATAAGTATAATTGGCTTCTATCAAAATTTACTCTTCTTGTTTAAGGGAGCATGCATCTTCGCTAGGAGATGCTTATGTTGGGTGGAGCTGGACCGCAGCATGCTCTTACTATCGAGCAGAGCTGTTTTGTTCTTTTCTCCGTTGCTGCTGAATCTCAATAGGTTGGAAGTTGTTTTAGCTTCAAGCATCCCTGTTTTTTTCAGTTTATCTTTAGGATCTTTGTAGTCTTTCTCAATTATCTTTTCAGTCTTTATGTGTCTTTTCGATTCGGATTGAACCTGCTCGAAGAGTTGCTCTTGGCAATGCAGTTATTTATTCTGCATTAATCGCAGGTGAATCAATTCGTAATCCTTTTAACTTTCCTTTATTTTTTAGAGCGCACATTGAGCAGCCAATCCCAACTCCTGATCTTTTTGCTCTCTCAAGCAGCTAATAGTCTCCTTAATCGAATTCCTTTCCTGTTGATTGCTGGGATCAATATACGAGCTGAATAACTAAAGTCATACTAAGCCTGCTAGACTTCCTTGATGAATTCGTACTGTATCAAACTGTTCTTTTAGTTCAACACGTTTTTGTAGGCTAGGACGGGTATATATTTATTGAATTCGTAGGAGGCGTTCATCTTGACGAAGAAGTAGAATTTTATGTAATTTCGACGGTGGGTCCAACACCGTGAAGAGATGAACTTTTACTTAATCCTGTGCAGGATGTCCATATTCTTACGATCATTGAGGAGGAGATAGAGTATAATAGCATGAATTTATGGCAGCAGGAAGTACGCACAGTTACTATAAATTTTAATGATGCAGTTCTCTATCTTTTAGTAGTGACTTTGATACAGTTTTATCTTATATATTTTCGCGATGAACACTTGGATGTTTTTCCACTTAGAACTGTCTATCTGCTTCAAAAACAAGAAGATAAGCATGTTAATCTCATCTTCGCTCGTCAGATCCAAAATTTACAGCAAATTTTTATAGAGAAACACATCTCCCTTTATGTCGAATTCATGAAAACGAATCCCCTTCAGAATTTGCTTTTTTAGTTATTATCTGAATTAGAGATGGCCAATAAAACTATGAAAATTAATGAGTTGAGTTATGATGCTGCCTTTTTATAAATTAAACTTTTTGAGTTACAACGACTCCGCGAGGGCACTCTCTCCGATGCTTCCCGCAAGTATCTTATAGCACTCAATCACGCGATTAAGATTATCATCCATATTTTGCCGAAGCAGGCGATTAAGAAACGAAATTATTTTGAGACGATAGGAAGATTGCTGTTTTATTTACTCCTCAAACTTAATAGTACAACAAGTACTGTCTTCAGTAAAAAAGGCAAGTATTTTGTAATTATAACCACAGAGTTAGCATCCTCATATGTCAATTATTAAAAAACTAATGATGAGTTTGATTTCTAGTAGTTTTGACTGAGAATCTGAAAGCTTTTCTCCCTGACAAGCACGCTCTTATCGTTCAGATAATAATCAACCACACACTTCCAGAGTTACGAATTATTGTCCCTCGCTGTGATGATTTTCTCGATGATATTGCAGATGACCAGTCGAGTCGAGGGATTCAGATCATTATTGAAAAACAATATTTTACTGTCAGCTTATTTTAAAATTTATTAAGATTACTAGCTTAGTTACTACGATGATTACCCCCACGAGAGCGTTTATCATTTATAACGCGGTCTTGCGACGCTCCGGAAGTGTGTTCATCGAAAATGATCCGTTTATGTACTATTTCATCTATGATAATTTTAACATTCTGCTGGTTTCTGCGCTATTACCTTCCGATAGATGGAAAAAATCAGTCAGAAGCGTCATCCAGTCTTGGAGAGTCTCACTGCCCTGATGTTTGACTGATGTAATGGTTCTTTTCACGAGCCGATAGATGATATCATAGCATTTCTTGCTGAGTATTTGAGGGTTATTCTTTGATTCTCTGACATATTTCAGCAGGCCCTCCCCTAAAATGGCAACGAATTAGTCGTATTACTCATAATTCTTCTAAATATCCCATTGTCCTTACTTCGATAAGCGCGAGAATTATCTCGGCGGATAGAGAGGTTTCGATATACAGCGGTAGATTCTCAAAGATTGACCATTTTTGTATCTTTTCACCATGCGCGATGATGAAGATGAACTTTTCAATTTTTGAGAATTTTTCATCCGTGCACAAGACTTTGACCTATAGTTCGGACTGTTTTAATAAAGAAGTACGAGGATATGCTTGGAGTAGTCTATCTTATCGCCAGTGACCAGATTGATGCCCTCTAAAAACTTTTAGTCGTCCTTAACTGCTGTGTTCTTTTAAAACATCCCAATATTCATTATTATTTATTAATTGATATTCTACTAAAGATATAATGAAGCAATATCGTAAGTAAGTAGTACAAACTTCAAGGCATAGGGCATGAATATATACAATACGAACTATAACCCATGAAGAACAACTCAAATAGGCAATTTGCGATGAAAAAGCAATTATCTGAATCTTTACTGTTGCGAAGGAGACGTAGCCATGAAGGGCACTAAAGTTTCCCTCTATTATCAGATTATAGCAAATATGCTACTCAAATATTTAAATAATATTGTAATTCGTATCAATGAAGTCAATCATATAGGAGTACCCTCACATTCCCAAATAGGCTTTTCTCTTCTTCCCCACCGAATAATAAACCATCCAAGTACGTAACAAAAAGCCCTATAGGATCATCTTTGACGGAGGTGTTTCCTTTACGCTTTTCGAAAAATAAAAATTGGTCTAATTACATGAAGAACTCAAACGGGATAGCAAGCATCACCACCTCTCTTTTTTTTCAGATTCGACCCTCCTACGATTCTTGCAGGCCACCAAATACGACTGCGAGGATTGCATTAAATAATTGAAGAAGTACAAAAAATGGGAGGATCATATACTACCACTGACTCTGAAACCTGACATAGAAAGTATACTGGTATATATTGAGTTATCATAGAAAAAAGGGTTGTTTTATATCACTGGTCGGGATATCAACTACCGCCCAGTTTTGGTAGTCAACGTGCAGAGAATCATCTAGCTTGATCTCAAGGAGAAGGTATTTCAAGATGTTGCTGGCTATTTCTTTCAATATATCGTGGAGAACTGCATGATTGAAGGCCAAATTGAAACTTGGATCACTATTGTAGATTTAGGCAAGATGGGTATGTTTTCAATGGGAAGTACAGTTATCGATACGATATCCTTTTTGTCAAGCCATTTCCGCTGCCGATTGCATCATAGTTATTTGGTCAATTGCCCAGGATCAATTAGTTTCCTTTTTGGAATGGTCAAGAAAGCTATGAGTGAGGACCAAATTATGAAGATTTCATTGGTCGAGTAGGCTTTCCTACCTAAGCAAGCCTTTACCAATGTGTTCGAAGATGAGATTGAAGTCAAGTATGGAGGAACTCGTTAAAATTATACATAATTTTGGCCATGCCGGCTAAAACATAGAGTGGTAAGTGAGGAGCAAAGCAGTCGGCTGATTAGTATTGAATAGTACTCTGAGATGCATTCGAAAGGTCTGTTGAAAAAGAAGAAGGTAAATAAATAGCTGCTATCTTTGCATCACTATCAGGTATCTGAAAGAGAGCTCAAAACAGAACGCAAGCCAGGAATGGTCGAGGAGTAAGAATAACTGTCTATCAACCCTGAATTATTGGCAGAGGATTAACCGCCGACCATACCCGAGTTGCCCCTGCCGATCGATATCAATTCCCTCTTTGACTTTGCGAATAAAGCTTGATTTGCTTCAAATTATGCGTTACTGCCAAATATCGTCAAATATCAGCAGCAAATTTCACAATTTATAATCACTCATCGATAATTATGATCTGTTGGTGCGTCCTTTGTTGAGTTGAATAAGTATGATTCACAACATCAGGCAAATCTAATAATAATTATAAATATAACTTCAATGGAGTTCGTAAGAAATTAAGGCGACAGTTTAGTCATCGAAAATCTGTTCAACGAAGAACACGCAGCATAACTTATCAGCGCAGTCAAATCAAGTTTCAGTACCATAGTGTTCCACAATGTGGGGGTTAAAGTCATGCGATTGGTAAATCCATATCGATCTAGATCTTGAATTACTTCGAGGAGGCAGGCATACAGTAAGTGGTGATCGACTACAATTGGAACACCATCATGACCACACCACAACTAGTGTGCTACGATAAAAACCAGTGGAAAACTCTGCAGCAGCTCAATAATTGGAATCGAGAGTGGAGTGAATTATTTACAGCATGCTACGCCCTTTCAAAAGTAACCCTGAAGATGCAATGCTCGTGGATGGATGACCAGTTTAGTAAGCTTCTCTTGGAGGGTTTGGCCCGAATTCCCAATATAAAAACTGTGAGCGTGAGTTTATCATCAAAGGCTAGTGGCATCCGTAATATCCTCTCGGCTTTTGAGCAGGCGAAGTTGTTCACTGAATTCCACCAAGAATTCATGCTGCTCCAGTGATCCTATTCGCATATTCTGTCAGATATGGTTTATCACAATTTTATCAACGTATATATCTCGGAATAATATTTAAAAAGGTAGAATGGCCTCGCAGGGGGTATCCTTACTGACGCCGCCCTTAAAAACAGGCAGATTTTATTTTTTCATATTGGAAAAAATGATGAGAATACGGATATTAGGCATATTATCAATAATAAACTTTTATAGATTATAAAGTTTGGAGAATTGACAATTGAGCTAATTTTTTGTTTGCTGTCGTAACTTAGACAATTGGCGTTAGTTGTCCTCATTTACTCCTCTAGTCAAAGGAAAACACTGTTGATTTTAGATATATGACTTTTTAGGAGTGATCCTTGGAAAAAAATATAAAAAATACATTTTTAGTTTACTCAACATTTTAGCGTGGGAACATACTCTTCATGTAAAATCGATTTATTTATCGCGCATCTTCAACAAATCATCCATGCTTTGAAGCACAATTTTAGTTTTAATGCTTTTTCTTTATTTTTTATTTTCCCAACATTTTCAAATCGAATGAAAATGGCTGTAATTCTGAATAGGTTGATTTTTACTTTAAAATAAAGCGAATGCACGCAACCAAGCATCTTTTTCATTCACTTTCCTTTCAGAATTCACCTGTCTTTCTTCTCTCGATATGCTAACAATATTTTAAGATCTAATTAGTCTGCTTGTCCAAACAGACAGCTCATAAAACATCCTATAAAAAAAGAATTATCCGTTGCATACCTCCTACCAATGCTTCCTCATAACCCTCTTTCCTAATTTTCCCTTTTCGAAAGATTCATCTCATCTCATGATCTCATCTTCATTGCTCACCAAATACCCAAATCCCTCCCAACCAAAAAACAGTAGCAGAGTCATTCTCCTTCCGTCTAGACCTGCCTTCTCACTGTCACAACCAGCCGATCGTCTGAGAAAAGAGAAAAAGTGTGCCCAAAATTAGAATAAAATAGAAACAGGACAATCAAAAGGGGCTCAATTATAACTAAAATTAAAATTGAATTATTAGTCCATTATAATTTTTTACCAGAAACATCAGCATTCAAACCTAGGAGTCTTGGTTGTGTTAGTTCTCAGTAAAACTATCAGCCCTTTGCAACAGTTCTTGACCGCTGGAAAAGTCCCCAAGCAGACGCCCTCTCAAAATAATTAGAAACTATAACTTAACATTCGACGCTTATGAGTCATAGACTGATGAATGGAGGTCATCACAGAGCGGCAAAGCAAAAAAGAAGGCAGGAGACACCAGAACAGGGCATCTATCGCACCCCCCTCAAATATAACCAATCAGAATTAACCTTTATTTTTAAGCGATTATAAATAAGAGATTAAGAAAATTGGCATAATTAGTTTGTTCCATGGCCAAGAAAGTAGAAAGATCAGTGGTAACAGTTATCTTATTTTAGTCTAAGAAAAGAGCACCCGCAGCCAAAGCCCCCAAGAAAGCTGCGAAGGGTAAAGCAGGAAAATCCACACCTACCCCCGCACCAGTTGCTGTAGCTGTAGCTCCAGCTGTGGTTGCTACTCCCGTCGCAGCCACTCCCGCAGCTGTTAAGGCTACTACCCCCGTCAAGAAGGGAAAGGGTAAAGCAGTGAAAGCTGTCAAATCTCCCGCAAAAGTAGCAAAAGTTGTCAAGGCTCCTAAGGCAAAGAAAGCTAAGGCTGTCAAAGCTAAGCCTGCCAAAGGCAAAAAAGGCGGTGCTGGAAAGACCAAGCCAATCGGAAAGCCCGCTAAAGCCGGAAAGAAAGGAGGCAAGAAGTGAAATGATCGTTGACTCGATACCATTCATACAATTTTTTATTAATTTCCGATTGTTTCGCGTGGAAACCATGCGAAAAGCTATATCAAACCATGAATTACTAAAGGAGGGTTCACCCACCTCTTTCTTATCATCTGATCCGAGTAATTTATTTGCCAAACTGTATAATTAAATTTTGGAGTGTCAGTTTAAATGGGACTAAAAGATTAATAAATGTGGTTTTTCATCCACCACCTATTTTATTTCGCAATTCTGGTGATTTATCCATGCAATTGACTCATTTGATAAAAATCTTTGCGTTAGATATTTCTGTAGATAGTCTTAAATGGTAATATCAGAAAAATTAATTAAAATTAAAACTGCAGACTGCTCATTGCCATTTCAAAAACAAAAACAGAGTATCTACGCATTGAACAGACAATAACAAATCATTTTTCCTGTCTAAAACTGATAAAAATATTTTTTTACATTAGTTCCATTTATCATCTTTATTTTACCATTTTTAAACAGAATTACGCATTGGATGTCTGTTTTAAAAGGGATATGAAAATATTAGCACAGAGGGCTGATTTATTGCGCTTGGTTAATATATAAATATTTTGGCAAAGTATGAATTTAGAGTTAAAACAACGGCTCCTTCCTCATTCTCAACAGGAGGATAACTTACTCCACTCGAAATAGGCATCGCCATTGGTAAGCAACACTATCAACCGATCGCTAAAAGATGCCAAATAAATAAGAGCAGCAATAGTCATCATTCTTGTTGTTATTTTTACTGCTTATCGCTTGCTTTACTGTTAATTTTCTTCAGGTTGCATATTCGACCTGATTCATGAGTGGACGTAGCCCATCAACACTGAACTGAACCAAAACAGGCTCTTCTATAATTGGTGGGTCGGTGTAGCCCAGGAAGCCATTGAAGTATAGATTCTGTTGCTAACGTTTATAACTACGCTGAGGGTAAACAACCTGAGGTTGCACATGCTTATCTCTTTTTTCTACGGTATACGAGCTGTATTTCTGGTAATTTACCATTTAGGCTCAGAATATATAAAAATTACCTTACCCTCCAGGGATAATATGGTAAGCCCCTTCCATTCCCTGCTTTACGGTTCCCTACGGTATTACTCGAGATTTCTTCTATAGTGGTCACAGTGGATTGATGATTATAAGTATTATTTGGTGGAGTCGGATAGCATATTACAAGCTTAAAGTTGCAACCATTGTGCTCACTATTCACGTCGTACTTGTCCTATTGACCACTAGAGTACACTATTCAATTGATGTGATCGCAGCTGTTATAGTAACACTGTGGATGGATATTTATATTGGAAGATATGTCAAGTATTTCGATGTGCTGTTTTCGTGGATTTTTAAAGGAATATAAAAGTTAGTAAGCTACATGAGGTACAAACTTAGAGAGTGATTTTTAACTGCCAAATATGATTTTAATTAAGTATTTATCACTTCAAAATCATCCAAAAGATAGTAAACACTCAATGTTAAAAAACAGATGCGATAATCGAAAGCAGATGATTTATTATAATAATAAGTGAGATAGCGAATGAAAGCCTTAAAAGGAGAACCACTTAAAGAACAGCAAATCATGAATAAATTAGCCAATATTAAGACTATCAACGAACTCAAACAGATTTATAAAAGCGTTGATGACCAGAATCAAATGCTACGATCCGATATTGCCAGTCTTAAATCAAAAGTAGACATTCTATTGCAAAAACAGAAGGCAAAACAAACTCAGAGTGATTCAGCAACATAATAGACAGCTAAAGAACTGACCCACCAACAGAAAGAACTTAAATCGCAATACAAAATCATGCAGGAACTAAAAAAACGAATGTAGAGCTCACAGCAAACCAAACCGACAGAATAACTCAACGAACAGTATTAAAATCTTACCAATTCCCTAAAAAACGTAGAGCAGGAGATTTCCCTCATGACAAGTGCGATAGTCGACTTAAAAAATGAAACCTCTCGATTATAGAAAACGCTTGCCTCGCAGCAGTAGTAAATAAAGCGGAACTAACCAAAGATGAGTGAGTTTTCACAGGAAAATGGTCAGTTACGTCGAAAGATCCTTTCTCTTCGTAAGATAAGTGTGGATAGGGAGTACGAGTCAGCGAAGGTGATGAACAGTATGTACACAGTGAAGACTCGACATAGCAAAAATGAAGAGCTGTTCCAATAGTTATAGAAGAAAAAGTTACAGGTAACCAAAATATAGGTTCCAACAAAGAAGGAAGTTGTGGATGTGATTGGTCTTGAAAAATAGGTGGAGAGTCTAAAAAGATAAGTCGAAAAAACATCGCTTCTCCAGCTAAAAAATGAATCACAGCTCGCCAAAAGGAAGGAGGAACTGAATAAAGCCAATAAGGATGAAATAAAGAGGGTGAAGGAGATGGAGTAGAGGAGAAATCGATTAGTTCGGGAGTTGAACAAATTCAAAAAAATATGGGAGAACTATTTGTAGAATAAGAGTAAAAACAGACTGATTAGGGAGTATGGCTCCATGGATATGCAGTTAGAGGAGTACTGTGACAAATAACCCTTTCTTCGACGTGACTTTGCTGGTATTCTGGGAGGTAGGGTGCGATTTGACGATAGAATTGTGTTAAAAGAGAACAAAAAAAGTTTTATGGTGGGCTTCTACATCTACTAAACTTAAATCGCAGCTTCATCCAAGAGTATAATAACAGCAGTGAGGGCAATCTATGATAGTCAATAAGCGAACGATTTAAACTTGGTCCCTCTTCCCGGGCATTACCTCTCTAAATGCAAAACGAGTAAATACCAGTTTGAAGAGGGTGATTTCATTAAGCTCTTCAAGATCAAATATAATTCCATAGACAACCGCATCATTAAGCTATAGATACGAACGAATAAAAACACGAAATATTAGTTCGGGGATAAGAGAACATTTAATGATATTGTCGGGGGATAAAACGTGTACGGGTTTGATATTTCGATTCAGGAGTACCCTGTGTGCTTGTTTGGATCGTACAACAACCTTAGGTCACATTGGTATTTATAGAGTTTGGGGGTATAAATAAATGATCTGCAAATATAAGTGAAATGATTGTCCATAATAAATGTATAATAGCTGATCTCTTACTGATATAAATGCAAGATCCAATCTGCCATGTGCTGCCGTAAAATGACTGATCCATCTCGTCTCTCGATAATATCTCACTCACCTTCGATCGCAAGCAGAGTGGTTGGGTAATAAACCTCTTCTGCCCAAAACTAAATCTAAACTGAATATTATTATATTAAATAAATATTATCAACCACAAATGTTCAAGAAACTTATCGTCGTTGATGCCAAGGGTCACTTGCTCGGCCGATTGGCCTCCTACATCGCAAAGACCCTCCTTTCAGGTAAATCCCTTCTAATCCAGGACAAAGAGTGGCTGTCGTCAGAACTGAGGGAATCAACATCACCGGATCTCTCTTCAGAAACAAAGTCAAATTTGCTGAGTTTATGAGGAAGAGACTATTGACCAATCCGAGAAGGACCATCGTTCACAACAGGACACCCTCTAAAATATTCTGGAGAGCTGTCAGAGGCATGCTTCCACATAAAATTGCAAGAGGAGCAGAAGCTTTGGGCAGACTAAAAATATTCGAAGGCGTTCCCGCTCCTTATGACACCAAAAAGAGAGAGGTTATTCCTGATGCCTTGAGAGCTGTTAAATTGAGCAGCTTCCGTAAATTCTGCACCCTCGGTGATCTGTCCAGCCAAGTTGGATGGGGCAAGAGAGCGCTGATTGCTCAATTGTAGGATAAAAGACGTGCCAGAGCTGACACATGGCACAAGAAGCGTCTGCAGACTGCCAACTCCGTGCGAAAGGCTCTGAACCTGAAATAGATCTCTAAAGTAAAGGCAGAGTTGGCCCAGTTCGGCTACTGATCAGATTTAACATAAAGCACATACTTTAGCATATCTAATCTAACATCAATCAATACAAATATAATATTTATGCTGATATCCAACAATCACTCAATTTCCCGAAGGAACTGCTACATCGTCTACAAGAAGAACAGGAAATAGTTTACTGATTATTCGTTTTGGTCCTAGATACCCAGCTGAACCACCACTCCCAAATTGGGGCGGATATTTATCTTTAATAACCCCTCATAACGCTGCATCATTATCACGCTGCAGTATAATTAGTAGTCTTGGCTACTGCCCGGAGTTGCGAAGGACGTGTACGAGGTAAGCTAACCCAAGGCCGGAAACCATTTCCTGAAAGTATCTGGTGCAAGATAATGGCAAAGCTTAAACTCATCAGTCTTGTGCAACTAGCATGAACTCCATCTGCTTTGGAACTCAGATTTAGTAATGTCCAAGAAATGTGTTAGCTTCATCATTGAATTTGGAATAATTACTTTGTATTCATTATACTGCCCACCAAATTGGTAAGTTAAGTTCATGGTCAGCAAAGGAAAAGGTGCCTTTAAGGGTATTACTATGAGCTCAATCTTGCTCTGCTCACTTTTGGGCAGAATGCTGCTTATAACCTTCGGATTGGCGTATAGAAGCACATCTAAATAGTAATAATAGTACTCGTATCTCCTTTAAATTCAAGACTGACATTCTTAATGGTCTCCTCCACTAAATTCCCGAAGAAAAGTTCGATCTTCATCAGCACTTTAAATCCACTAACCTATTCATAGATGGGCTCAGATTTATAACCGATTTGCATATGCTAGTTTTAGAAGAGAGAACTTTTGCTCTTAAAATTAGCTGTTTTGAATCTTCTGATGCCCTGGTTTTTGTTAATGGAGTGCAGGATGTCACTCAAGGCGAAGTTCTATCGGATTTACCTGCCCTCGTACATTTTTCTGGGAGGGTTCATATTGGGAGGATTCGAGAAAATGGGAGCAATCTTACTCTCCTTGAGGGATGCCATAGATTTATTGATGCTGTTCTTCGATCGATTGAGAGGACTAATGCTTCGCTTGACGGCTGAGTTTAATGTGTTGGCTTTCTATTTCGATAGCGACTCTGAATCTTATAAATGGTACCGTTTATTTTCTTAAAACCAGAAATTGGACTTTTTGATCTTTCCTCGAGTTTACTAAAGTAGTTGCTCACAGCTGTAATGGCTGCAGGATCAACTGCTGACTGTTTGACGGGTGCATTGCTTGTTTTTGATTATCTAACGGGCGCCTTGCTTGTTATCTTACTTGTATTCTGGTTCTCCATATCGGCTTCTATTTTATTTTTCATTGCCTTCTATTTGGGTGGCAGTGGCGGCGCATCAATCTTCTTCGGCTTGGTCTCTGTCGGCTCCGGTGTTGTCATTGATAGTGGAAAGATTTTCTCGGCCTCTAATTTGATTTCCGTGATGTATGAGTTGTAATCTTTGGAAATGTCGATGTATCTCGCATAGAACTATAGTTATTTTTTCATGAGCTATATGATGTTGAAGTATTTGCCAGTGATGTCCTCATCGTTAGTATCGAGGATTTACTCGTATATTTTTTAGAACTTGGGCGTTTATTTTAGGATTAGGCTGTGCACTGCTTTGATTTCAGTTTGAATTGCGTCGAAGTCGTCCTCGTCGATTATTTACAAAAAGTTTTGCAGGCGACTGTACATGAAGTTCACGTCCGCTTCTGAGTATAAACACAATTACTCGGGTTGGATCGGCCGGATTATGTTTTAGTGGGCTTGACAGGAGGAGCACTATCGCCCATATCTTCTTCCTTCTTATCTTTTTTGTTGGTCGGAGACACCGTAAAGAATTTGTATTCGCTGGGAAATATTACTTTATTCTCGACTAAGGTGTCGTAGGACCGCTTGAAAGCAGTGGGTTATCTGTTTTTGGTTATGGAGTAGCGGGCAGCCCAAAATTTTATTAACTACAGAATGAGTCTGATGAAGTCGTTACCCACCATGCTGTCGTTTGGGAAGGAGCTTTTGCCTTTTTCGTTGATAGGTTTATAAGGGTCAGTAGTCTCACATAGCCAGACAAAGTGTTTAAACATCTTGTGAGTCAGGAGTAGGCTGAATAATTTGCTGTTTTTGTCTTATTTCCTTTCGGACTTCACGCTCTTCTCGGTCAGCTCCCTCAGCATGTAGAGACTCATCAGTTTAGACTTGGGCGAAGATTTCGAGCCGGTGATGTTTTAGTGCAACTGGTTTAAAAAAAACACGATGGCTTCTTTCTGTGTTTTATCGTCTCTATTCCCCAAGCTGGCAATTACATTGCTGACATCTTCGACCGTGTTGCGCATCTCGTCCATATTCTGCACGTGTTCTGGGTAGAAAAACCCTAGCTACTAGCTCATCAATCAATTATGATATTCGAATGATTATGCGAGTCATATCTATAAATCCGAGGGCTCCAAAGGAGTAAGCAAGCAGCCCTGATTTATATACTGTGTTAAAAGACCCAAACTAATGGAAAACCAGCTTGATGCCTTCTGATATAATTCTTCGAATGCACGAACAGAAATAAAATAATCAACAGGACGAGCTTGCCTTCACCTTCTCCGACTACCTCAGCCGCACGCGCAAGAGCGAGATGGATCTCATGCATAAATTCAGGTTTCAGTTCCCCAAGGAGGAAAAAATCAAAAAGGACATGGATAGGTCTCCCACGAGGGGTGTAGAAAAGCATAAAACACTACTTGCTAGCGATGGCAAAAACTAAACAGCAGCTATCTCCAAAAACTGCAAGATCGATGACCACGCGCTCGTCGTGAACGGTCGATTGGTGTACCTCCATGACGACAATGAGGGGAAGGCCCGCGACAGTCGTCAGCTGCTTCATCAGCTGAAAGAGAACAACATTGGTTACAAAGAGTACATCCTCGGCAAGAAGGAGACCTTCCTGAAGCAGATGTCCGAGAATCACAAGCGGAAGTAGTAATAAGTGATCAGCGATTACATCAAAAAGCACATCAATATCGAAAAGACAACGAAGATAGAGTTTGCTGACAACTTCGAAAATTCCAAGCAGCAACTGTTCTGTGGAAAGTGAGAAAGAGGTAAATAGAGTGATTGCATCATTTGTATCGCTGGAAACCTTGCTTGCGAGGGGTGAATGAATTGGGGGTGTTGGGGATTATCGCGCTGACCGATGGGCGGGAGTATCGGCTGAAGGTGGACTATTCATCGGGAAGATCAGGTTATTTGATTTTGGCAGAGGATGCCTATTTTACTGATTTGGTAATTTCCTCATCCTGCTTATCCACTTGTTGCTCCTCGGCAGCTTTTTCCTCTACATATCAGCCATAATACCCTTATTCTGACTGTGATCCTGCTGTCCTTAAGGGTCATTCTTGAAATCTTAAAATTTAGTAAAGTCCAGCATCTTGAAGTGGTCGTTCATCTTTTTCATCAGCGTGTCCACCTTTTTAATGGTCTTGCCGATGGCGCGTTTCACCTTATCAGAAATAAAATCCGCATACTTTTTTACCTCTTCGACATCTTGCAAGTAACCCTTGTTGAGGAAGTTCATCATCTTTACGTACTCGTTCACTGCATCAGGTTCAGCCTGCCCATCGAGGAGCACCTCATGGGCTTTGTCTATCTCCTCGTTGGTAAATGTCTTCATCAGAGTCCTCAGCTGAAACAGTATACCTGATTATAGTTCAAAAGTATAGCGCTAGAACATCTCATTAAGTTTGGCCCACTCCTAAATGAGGGGAGAATTACATCAATAATTGACTCAAAACGATCGTTGAGGTACTTGTAATCGTCCGCAGAGTTGTCATAGCAACTGTTCATGTTCAGCCGATTGAGGGGTTCAATGAGTTTATCAATAATTCCGACCTTATGTTTACGGTGCGATTCATTCACACAAGTCTTGCAGAGAAGTCGATTCAGCAGGCATGATTCCTAGAGACATATGTACTGTATCTTTTGATTGTCATGCAGCTTGGCCTTTAAACAACAGTTGTTCTCATGTGACCCTCGAAGACTCATACTTGACAAATTATAGAGTTATAATGATGTTCCCTTAATCGAAAGATATAGCAAATTATTATGTTATTAGTATCGAGTATACATAAACCGATTATCATACGATCTTTTTTGTAAAGATAGGTTTTACGGGCAACTCGTCGATCATTCTACTAAAATTGTAGGGAATTATAGCGAGGTTGCAACCGAGTTGACGACCATTCGAGCGAATCACTTGCGCTATTCTTTCAGTCTGCCGCATCCGAATCTTCTTCTTACCCTCCTTCTGCAAGTTGGGAATGATAACAATTTTGCCCTCACTAACCCCATACCAATATTTTTTGTATTTAGTCTTCACGTGGCCATCTCCCCTGCTAATACTAGTGAGCCACCCTCCGAATCTGATGATACTGACAGGTAACCGAACCATCTCCTCCTGCTTCTCAGTTTGGAATGTAAATTTGAACAGGATAGGATTATTAAAGTATTGAATCAGCAGTTCGTCTCCTTCAACATGATCAATATACGTGTAGGTGTCTTTTAGGGACAACTCTTTCACAATCTACTTTGTTTTTATATTGAGTAGATTCATAGAGTTAGTTATCTTGGAACCCACCAGGATAAGGCCACCTCCTAGAGTCAATAGATCGGTGGGGTGTTCGATTTAGCAATATGTTAGTTATTCGATTTTGCCTGTTTTGCAGTTAACCCTCTCAATGAGTCCGTCACTTCTTATTCCCAAGAACACATGCTTTGCCATTAACTCAGTGAGCACATACTGATTCTGTATTGTAATATATTTGGTCAGTCCCGTATCCGAATTGAATTTCCAGCCAACTGTGTCCTCATCGGTGACCACTACAAGCAAAAAAGTTTTCTCCTCAATCGGCTCGTGATAGATCTTGCAACTGACGATAAACTTCTCTGCTGGCATATCATATTTCACTAACAATTTAGTTCGGTTTATACTGTTGCTCATCTACCAAATCTAGAACCAACTACGATTGTTTACCACCACATATCTTCCCTAAGACGCCACTCTATTAGCACTGCAATAGCTCACCTTATGGATGAAATCACCCGAAAGCTATCCGTCTACAAGATCATAGAAGCAGAGATCTGTCGTGAGACCACCAGCAATTAGGTACTTTCCAAACAATTCAAGACTGAACACATCGTGACTTTGACCTCGACAGCTATTGCCTGCTTTCCACTCATCGCCTATCAATCTCACTACACCCACCTTTGAGTCTGATCCAGTAAAGTAAACAGTATTGGTATGAACATCGACCTTAATTGACAAAATAGGCCCTTGATGTTCGTGGAATGACTTAACATGAGAAAGCAGTTTCCAGTCGTATATGTGCAGTCCTCCCTTCTCATCCCCCGCAATAAACCATTTATTAGGTATTGCCGAGCAGGTGGTCAGCTTTACTCCTTTTATCATGCTCTGAATCCTCTTTCCCATACCTACTATGCACCCTGCTGCATCGAGATGATAGGGAGTGTTGTGCTCGTTAAGATATTTATAACTGAAACTGGCCTCAGAAAAATGCCAAGACATCGCTTCTTTCTCATGGAACGAGTACACTGTTTCTCCCTCAACTCGTACAGCAAGTAGCTGGGTCGTAAACGACAAATATTCCCATCTGCCATTACGGAATAATTTCAGCTGGAAAGGTTTAAACATTGCAATAGTACCGTTGACGTGTAGTAAATATTGGCAGGGTTCCAGTTATGCTATTTGCTGGATTACTGGCTTCGATTCTGATTGTGCATTGACTTAGTATATCTACGAATATGCTTAGCGGGCAATGTAGAGTCGGTCACCCTTGGGATCGGCGAAGATAGAGCGAATGGGAGAGGGGTCGCAGTGCATGAAATCATACAGTTTGATATTGACGAATTGCTAAGGTTGAAGAGCATTCATTGTTGAAATGTTGTTTATCATTATTGTATCAAATTATAGATTTATTTTATCCTATTAGAAAGAGAATGCCAAATTAGTTTTCAAGCCTATAATATTTAAAGATAGGATAGCTTGGATATACATCCATCAAACATCGAATCACTTGTAAAGAAGGAGAGTGGCCGTCTCATCTTCGCCTGCGCACACCAATCGTGTTTTTTAGTTGTTGAGGCCTAACAATCTGCAACCTCCCTTCTTCATCACTCCAAATCCATAGAGAGACTCTCCTGAATACAAATCATAAGCCACGATATTCCCTTGGGCAGTGGATGCGATAATCGTATCATAGGCTTCCTCCACGTAAAAGACCATGTCTTTAGCATTAATAGTAAGCACCTGCTTGAAGTCAGGAAGAGAATGGACTATTATCGTACCACTGGCGCTGCAACTAATCAGCAAGTTTTTGTCCTAGACAACTTTGAGACTATTGACTGAACCCTTGTGGATTGATTGACGGTAGATAGGACAATTAGTCCTCATGTCAAAAGCAGCGACTGAACCATCCTTAATCATAAAAAAATTACGTTTAGGCCGGAAGTACAAATCAGTCCTTGTTTGTGGTTAAATTTAATGTTGGAAATGGATCCCTTGTGCGTTCGGACTGCTTTTATCATTTTGCATTTATTCAAATCCTATATGGTAAAGCTGATACCCAAATTGCCACCACTCCTGATTTGTCACCGCTCACCAGCAGACTGTTAATCCACTCGAAATCCATGATGGCTTCCTTGTGTGGGCCTATTAGCTTTTCAGACATATCCTTTTTGGCAAGATCCCATAGGATGATACTGGCATCATAGGATCCGCTAATTCCAAGATGATCATCCGCCAGAACTTTACTAATGCTGCCCCTATATCACATAGGAAGGTACTGATGACCTAAAAAATGGTCGCACTTCACTGCTTTGCTTTCCCAAAAGCATACAACCGAGTCCATAGCTCCACTGATGATCCGACCGGTAGGTGTGTAGGCACAGGTACTTACCCACTCCTTATGCCCATACTTTTTATTATACAGCTCCCGTACGTATTTGCCCGTCTATCTGAATAGGCCCGCATCTACAAATTATACTCTCGTAGCCCATGATCAGCGCTGCCAGTGACGAAGTTATTCTTGCCGACAGCCATCGAAAAAACAGGTTGTCCATGCGGTGGCGCGCATATGATGGAGTCAATGGGTCCCTTCCTCCATTGTGCTTTAAGTGCCATAATATAAAAAATATGGAGTTACTGGGAGTTGAACCCAGGGCCTCATCCATGCTAAGGATGCGCTCTACCAACTGAGCTATAACCCCGTATCGATAGTTTACGGCTGTTCGACTACAAATAGAACATAATAGATATGAATGGGCATATGCCTAAAACGTATGATTAAATATGGCTACTATTATTGATAGGTTATGGAAGGATATAAAAAATCAAAGATGGCTGAAGTTTTTAGAAGAGATGAACTTTTAAAGATCAGCCGCGATTTACAGATCCAGTATGGGCATCGAGTTGTCGCAGAGGTAGTGGTTGATTGCAGTATTATTTGAATTATTCCGATTAAGGGGTTATTCAAATGATATAGGCTGCACCATCCTGTCGGAGAAAAAACCGTTAGGACTTGCAAATTGAGGATTATCGTGATCTATTTCAATTGGATTGGCCTTGCGGTCGGAAGAGTTGCCATTCTTGGCAATTTTCATAAATGAAAATATATTGCTGTTATCGACATTCACTGGCTTATCATTCTTCGTTGGTGTCTTTTTGAAATTAATTTTTGGAGGTACTATTGATTGCTTAGCAAATGGCATTTTCACCCTCTCATAGACATTCCTTGGATGGCCATCAGCTGTTTCTCGGAGTTAGTTTACATGAGACATCTATGAAGCATTGTTATTATTAGAGTTCAAGAGCGGAGAGAAGGGAGATTATTTACAGGAAGGACCGATGTTTCTCATACTTTTAAGGCAATGTTGGCTCTCATCCAACTGCCTACATTTTTAGGATATCTTTATGCGAGTGCTACTATGAGAACTCTTAAATATATCGCAACCCGCCAACTTCTCATTGCGAATATTGAATTCAGAAGCAGGTACTTTGCTGGGTGGTATGTGCGAACCAATCGCAGGATCACTGTCAAATACCTCTTTATCAGAAGGAAATTGCACCACTTCGCTTATGACAACCTTTTCATCCATTTGGCTATATTATTCTTGGGAATAAAGCTCATAGATGGACTGAATACACTCCTTCACGATAAGTTTATAATCTTTGCAATACTGTCTAAACTATTCTAAAGCATTATAGAACGATTGTCTTCCAGGTACGTCTTTGCCCAGTATCAATTTCTGAAAGCGAGGAATGGAGGTGGGGCGATTATCGCTGACGCTATCGATGACGGCCATCAGTTTAACAATCATGTCAGCTTGTGATCCATACCCATCATCTTCCTTATATTTCTTCACACAATATGGCTAATTTGAAGATAAATTTGGATTGATCCACACTCGAACCTTTCCCTGCTTGCTGATAAAGATCATCTCCCGGCTAATATCAAAAAAGCCCATCGTCTCATACAAACATTTAAACCCTTCGAGTGTGGCTTTGATTAGATAAATTTGGTCATAAAATCCAATATCTCCTAGTTACTTCAACCTCAAATCAACTTTAGTGGCGTAGAGTAGGGCTCTATGAGATGCGAAGCAAATATCATCAGTTGACACATTTAGAAAATATTTGATCTTATATATATAGGGGCAGAGAATAATGTTGTGTTTTACAGAGTTTTATTTCTTATTGGTCTCCATCGCTTTTACTTCCCTCCTAACTTCCAACTTCTGTTAGTAGATGTGCAAATCTTCTTTGCTGTTGAACTATAGTTCGTATTACTGGACATGTTAATTGGTGAATGTGTTGAGGAGAGTGCGCTTTGAGTACGGATTAATCTTATGCTCAAAGTTTTTACCTTCGGGCACGATTTTCCAGTTATAACTATCAGATAGTGAGCGGTTCCTGACGGTTTCTTGGCCCATGCTATGGAATAAATAAATAGATGTTGATATTATTGTGAAAATAAATTCAGTAAAGGATCAGACCCGCCAGAAAGCATCCAATTTAAATTATTGTCATTTGGAAGGATAATTATTATTTACAGGATTGAATTATTCAACTAAAATTCGTTAATTTATAACATTTTAAAGATCACCATGGGCAGTAGTGAGATAGTACCCAATCATCGCTCCACAAACACCAAATCTAAGCTGGAAGATTATGATATTGTCAAGAGATAAAGCGAGGGGAAAGTGCTCATGAAAAACAGGAGACGGAACGCATTTGTACTCGCCATTTAACACACTTTCTCCGATGAGAATCAGCTCAGCGAGTATACCAAACGAAGCAAAACCAGTCTCTCCGTATCGCATCAATTTTATCTCAACGCCTTCGACTATGAAATCATCTCGCAGAGTACTATCTGTTCTCGCCAATACAAACTGATCGAATTTTTTGACTATCAACCACACACCCTCAAAGACTAAATTTAAAACCGCATAGCCACCCGCAAATCTTTTACAAATCAGTAGGTGATGTCGATTCTGTGCAGTTGCGTGTTGGTGATGTCTCATTTTAGTAGGAATGAAACTGTGCATTATACTCTCAACCCGAGTGATATCATCATCGATAACGAAGGCATATGCAAGGTGGTGAGTAGTTGTCTCAGCGATTATGTGTTTGACTTTATCGAAAAGAAAGATTTCTACTACGCTCCCGAAACTTTGAAGATGTTCAAACATCAGAGTACAACCAATGGACTCACTAATAAAAGTGCAGTTTTTACTCTTGGAGTGACGCTGATCAACATGATAACTTTGCAGGATATGACCCATCTCTATAACTATGGCACCCATACAATAAACGGGGAGTTGCTTCAAAGCTAACTGAAAAATATCGCAGATGTCTAGTTACATACAATTTTAACCAAAATGTTGAAGATACACAGTTACGAGAGGATTACGTTTACGGAGTTGGAAGAGATGCTATTTGAAATGATCACTCGAACTGAAAACGATAAAAGCAGAGGGAAGGAAAGAGAGGAAGATGTCGATGTTTATCAAATCGCTAAGCTGGAGGAGTCAATTGTCAAAATCAAAAGCTAAGACCAGTCTAGGGCATTGGAAAATACTGAAAATACTCTTAAATCAAGCATGACCAAAAGGCAAACGAATTCAATAAATTATTTGGATAAAGATGAGGAAGATAATCCCCAAGGTGACAAAGATCATTTTTTGCTGACATGCCAAGATTAGGTTGTTTTTGATTAGTTTGAGCAACCGATTGGCCAAGACCTATCTGAATCTGTTATGGATAAGCATTCACAGCTGCCTCTTACTATCGTGGCTCACCAACAAAAGCCATCAGGTAAGATCCTAACTGAAAATTCAAATATTTCAAATGGATTAGTAACCTATCGATAGTTTTCATCATCTTACAACAACTGCCAATAAACTCAAAAAGAGAACGTGAAGCATAAATCCAAATATCCTGAAGTCAAGAAATCTTGCCAGCAATAATATCCTGAGTATGTGAGCGAAAAGTTTGAGGAGGGTCAGTACGAAGGCTATAAGTTGGGAGGCTGCAGACATGGATTTGGATCGTTCTACTATGAGGAGGGTGGAAAGTATTGTGGAGAGTGGGTGCAAAACAAGATGGAAGGGAAAGGAGTGTTGTACTACTCAAGCGGGAAGATAGCCTACGAAGGCGAGTGGAAGTAAGATAGACTGCATGGCTATGGTGTCCTCTACAACGAAAATATTACTGTCTTCGACTAGTAATTTGATTTCGGTCACTTGTAGTTGTTGGATGGTGAGTGGATCAAGTATGCGGGATATTTTTAAGATGATGTAAAGAAGGGGCAAGGCACGCTTTTCCTATCGAACGGAGAGACATTTCAGGGCTCTTTTTAAAACGATCAACCTCATGGAATGGGTCAATTTCGCAATGTGCGGGGAGAGATGATCAAAGGGTGTTGGCTGATGGGAGCTCTAAATATCCTCTCCTGATTTTAATATACCTATCTATCCACTGTAATATGATATTTAATGGTCAAATATTAGCTAACGATTTAACTTCATTCTATATTTAAGTTATGGAGCAACGAGACAACAAATATTTCTAGAGTTTGCTTAGAATTTACAAGATAGTGGCTTTCCATTAAATATATGTAGGAAGCTCGGTATGTAGATGGAGTCAGCACGTGAGGATCTCTGTAAAGATGAGTGCTATGACCCTCGAACTGCTTTTAAGAGTATGGATTCGTTCAAGCATAACAGAGTAATTCCCTACGAGCTTTTCAGTTTCTTTTAATTGCACAGAATCTAATCGACTATCGATGAGTGCGAGTAGGTCATTAAAAGCGTTAATAAATCGCTGACCTAGATGAATTATGTAATAGTAATCTAAAGCAGGACAGCTTCAAGGAAATGACGCTTCCCATGAATACAACCCTCAAGAACTTGGCTTTGACTCGATACAATTCTGTGCAGATTGGAGTGGGTTCGTATAGTCAGCTGATGTTCGTCAAATAGCACAGTGAGCACGTAATTGCATTGTTTCTATAAAAATAATTAAATTTTTGCAGATAATTTCTGTTCCAAAAACAAGAGTTCTGTCGATAGTGGGGTGGCGACGTCTATACAATGCTTCAGAAGTTGTTCAAGCCAAAAAGAGAGTCACTCAAATTTTAATAATTTTATGCAATTGGCAGGGAATATAGAATCCTGTTCAATGAGAATGAATTTAGAAGCATTTGGAACAGATCAAAGACAGGAGTGGCTACTTTGGATTAGCAGGCTGGATAAATTCATTTGACTTTTGAGCAGCTTCATTCTCTACTCTTGGTGAATAACTTCAAAACTAAGAAGAAATATGGACTTGCCGAGAATGTTCCAATAGAAAAGACTTTCTAAAAGCCCACCTGCTCATATAAGGTATCTCATTGGAAAAAATACGATCAGTGGGAGAATATTGACAAGCAGCGATAGTTGCAAAAGATTTAGGAACTAAAGGCAGTTCCAAATTATAAGATGAAGTATTCGTATGTTTATCTGGAAAGTTACAATGATCCATGCTCGGTGCGGCACGATCTAAACAAAAAGAGCCAAGACTGGATATAGAAAGTGGACAATATGAGTGATAGAGAGCTGATAGAGGCTTACTATAAGGTAACAGAGCCGCGGGTTATCTTTAAATAATGAATAATAATACTTGCATGATTTATATTTTCATATTAGACTCATATCTTATGCAATAGGTTATAAACATAATATTGATATCATATGAGAATAAAGGTGCCATTGTTGCTCCTTTCCGTTCATACTCATCAATATTGTTCCAAGGATTATGGCATATCTTAGCGTAGTTGTTAATTTGAAATAATTAAAACAACCCAAATGTTATCTATTTATTTTAATTTATTTTTTATAAATATTATTTCTAATATTATAACTCTTAATAAAATTTACATCAGAAATTTATAATAAACTCTTTGTTCACATAAATTGGGCGTCATTCAATTTTACCAGCAGCGCACCCAAACTATCCCCTCATTCCTCAAAACTCCATCCGCAAAACTGGATCATTTCTTTTCTTATCAGTATATATCTCTTGCGATTTATTCTTTCATATTATATTATTTAAATAGCTAGGTGAGAATTGTCATGAAGATAGCATTGACAAATATCGTGAATTTACACCAAAAATGTTAGAAATACGCTAAAAAACCATCTGTCAAGCAGTTCACTAATATGTCCAAAAATCAGCTGAGGAAGGCCATTTCAAAGAAAGTTACAAATAATTCTTCCCTGAAGAGAAAACACTCTAGTAACTTCTAATTTTATTCAGAATATTTCAAAAGAATTAAAAATGGAGAACTTGGGATGCTAATTAACTAAAAATAGCTGGAATGTCCCATTTGCCTGGAAGTTATGATTAACCCTACCATGCAGACATGCGGCCATACCTACTGTTTTAAATGTCTCACGGCTAACGAAGCTCACCGCAAACGTTGCTGTATTTGTCGCCAGGAATAGGAAAGCGAGTTACACCTTCCTTCTACATTTGCCGAAACGCTCATTAACAAGTAATTTTTTTTTGATACAGTTATTTGTTACCAAATTATAACCATAAAGATCTCATCAAATATCTTGTCAGAAGTTCGGATTCTGCGGAGTGGCTGAAACGAAGGAAAATAAATAATTTGAGGGAGGGACTAATCATCGATTTTTATGATGGTTTCAATGTTTGGCGGAAGGCAATAGTTTCAAAAATATTTGTGGGATAAAATTAGAAAAACATGGCTGAAGTCAAATTTCTGGTCAGAGGAGATGAATTTATGGATACAGTATAAATAACTTCAAGTCGATTGGCGCCTTACGCTTTTTTCACCAGAGGACGCTACCTTTTATAATTTGCACCTACACTTCCTGCCCCCGAAATTGACGAAGGCCAACTGTTTGGATTATAGTATAAGTCTGTTTTGGATGCAGACTAGTTTTTTAGGCCAACAACGATGAGCAACATCACAGAGGAACCTGTTGAGGAGAGGGAATAATAGAACCCTCAAGGATCACTTTTAGAATAAGCGTTATCTATGCTAAATTATTGCCCAGTCTAATAATTTTAGTTGGCAGGGTGATCTTAAATTTATATGTTTCATCGCTATTACTCTTGGCTTAATTATATTTCATCATTTTCTATTCGATTTGGCCTTGGATTTACTCGCCTCCTTCTTCGCTGGCTTTTCTTATTTGACCGCCTCTGCTTGAGCTTTAGTCTCTTCTTTTCTCGCCCTCTATTGTTGTCTTTGCTCCTACAATAGCTTTCTTTCTTCTTCCTTCCTCTGCTACTCTAACAATCGGGCCTGCTTCTATTACTCCTTCCTCAATCGCTCAATTTAGATCAATTTCACGATTTTATCAGGAATTACACTGTTTTGGCAATTGATATCCTTGGCCAGCTCGTAATTCAGTCGAGCGATCATATTGGACCAATAGTTGACTCCTCTGTAAAAGATTACCCCCAAATCAACGAGTTTAGCCGACTCCTCTTTGGACTTGGCCTTGCCCTAACTGCACAGTTGTTGCAACACCTCAGTCTCCTTTGTGCTGAGTCCTGTTATGGCCTTGTACTCTTCACCGATAAATGTTTTATGGTTAAAAGAAGTCACATTCAAATGGCGATACACGCCTTCCGCTGTTTCATAGTGGTCGTGCAGCGCCGCAGCCACATTGCGCGACACTTTAAGTTTCTGTTTTATCGTCTTCAAAAGCAAATCCTCCGATATGTGAGGGTATTAAAACCTTTTAAAACCATTGATCTATATCTCAATATTTATACTTCCCGCTCTGTAGTAGTGGCAATGACTATCTTGGCGTCGGGGTGGTTACTCTGGATAGTAAGGACTTTGTCTTGGAGGGTCGGAACTTCGCCGTCAACGAGCAAGATCCAATCCGCATCGACTGTGCTTTAGATTTGAGCCCATTTGTTTATCTGAACTTTCACGTTTTTCACGATTTAAAAGAACTCGTTTTGGTCTGCACTGATCTTCTAGAAGAAAACAGTCTTGCCCTTCTGACTGAGTCGGTTTGCCAGATGTTAGGCGAATTGCATTAGTCCGTCCTCGCGAAGACCAGATACGATGCTTAGTTTACTTTTTTACAGTTTCACTAGCAGTTTGAAGTGTGGGGGCGAAAGGTCAAAGGCTGAATAGAGAGGGTGCAAAGCTTCTTTATGGCTTTATCTTGAGCCCAAATGCCAAACAGCCGCAATAGCAGCCAACCCAATGAGAAAGACCACCACCAATCCGCAAAATATCTTTTTCAGCTTATTTTTAGGTTGGGAGTTGTTGACCGGGCTTTGAGATGAAGCAGATTCTACTATCATTCTATCGACAGCTGACTGTTTAAAAGGTGCATTGCTTGTCTTTGATTATCTAGCGGGTGCCTTGCTTGTGTTCTGATTCTCCATATCGGCTTCTATTGTATTTTTTATTGCCCTCTATTTGGGTGGCAGTGGCGGAGCATCAATCTTCTTCAAGTTTGTCTCTGTCGGTTGGGGTGTTGTCATTGACTCCGGAATCAATTTTTTGGCCCAAAATTTTATTTCCGTGATGTATGAGTCTTTGGGAATATCGATGTATTTCCCATAGAACTATAGTTATTTTCTCATAAACTATTGGATGTTAAAGTATTTGCCAATGATGTCCTCATCGTTAATAGAGAGGATTTACTCGTGCATTTTTTAAAACTTGGGCGATTATTTTAGGATTAGGCTGTGCACTGCTTTGATTTCAGTTTGAATTGCGTCGAAGTCGTCCTCGTCGATTATTTACAAAAAGATTTGCAGGCGACTGTACATGAAGTTCACGTCCGCTTCTGAGTATAAACACAATGACTTGGGTTCGATCGGCCGGATTATTTTTTGTTGTTCGGAGACACCGTAAAGAATTTGTATTCGCTGGGAAATATTACTTTATTCTCGACTAAGGTGTCGTAGGACCGCTTGAAAGCAGTGGGTTATCTGTTTTTGGTTATGGAGTAGCGGGCAGCCCAAAATTTTATTAACTACAGAATGAGTCTGATGAAGTCGTTACCCACCATGCTGTCGTTTGGGAAGGAGCTTTTGCCTTTTTCGTTGATAGGTTTATAAGGGTCAGTAGTCTCACATAGCCAGACAAAGTGTTTAAACATCTTGTGAGTCAGGAGTAGGCTGAATAATTTGCTGTTTTTGTCTTATTTCCTTTCGGACTTCACGCTCTTCTCGGTCAGCTCCCTCAGCATGTAGAGACTCATCAGTTTAGACTTGGGCGAAGATTTCGAGCCGGTGATGTTTTAGTGCAACTGGTTTAAAAAAAACACGATGGCTTCTTTCTGTGTTTTATCGTCTCTATTCCCCAAGCTGGCAATTACATTGCTGACATCTTCGACCGTGTTGCGCATCTCGTCCATATTCTGCACGTGTTCTGGGTAGAAAAACCCTAGCTACTAGCTCATCAATCAATTATGATATTCGAATGATTATGCGAGTCATATCTATAAATCCGAGGGCTCCAAAGGAGTAAGCAAGCAGCCCTGATTTATATACTGTGTTAAAAGACCCAAACTAATGGAAAACCAGCTTGATGCCTTCTGATATAATTCTTCGAATGCACGAACAGAAATAAAATAATCAACAGGACGAGCTTGCCTTCACCTTCTCCGACTACCTCAGCCGCACGCGCAAGAGCGAGATGGATCTCATGCATAAATTCAGGTTTCAGTTCCCCAAGGAGGAAAAAATCAAAAAGGACATGGATAGGTCTCCCACGAGGGGTGTAGAAAAGCATAAAACACTACTTGCTAGCGATGGCAAAAACTAAACAGCAGCTATCTCCAAAAACTGCAAGATCGATGACCACGCGCTCGTCGTGAACGGTCGATTGGTGTACCTCCATGACGACAATGAGGGGAAGGCCCGCGACAGTCGTCAGCTGCTTCATCAGCTGAAAGAGAACAACATTGGTTACAAAGAGTACATCCTCGGCAAGAAGGAGACCTTCCTGAAGCAGATGTCCGAGAATCACAAGCGGAAGTAGTAATAAGTGATCAGCGATTACATCAAAAAGCACATCAATATCGAAAAGACAACGAAGATAGAGTTTGCTGACAACTTCGAAAATTCCAAGCAGCAACTGTTCTGTGGAAAGTGAGAAAGAGGTAAATAGAGTGATTCCATCATTTGTATCGCTGGAAACCTTGCTTGCGGGGGGTGAATGAATTGGGGGTGTTGGGGATTATCGCGCTGACCAATGGGCGGGAGTATCGGCAGGGTGATCTTAAATTTATATGTTTCATCGCTATTACTCTTGGCTTAATTATATTTCATCATTTTCTATTCGATTTGGCCTTGGATTTACTCGCCTCCTTCTTCGCTGG